>Ga0209192_10000213_pt1 | contig 67415 bp, 59 predicted proteins | sample ArcticOcean_MG_C_11_FD_187433 | JGI IMG/M metagenome (GOLD analysis project Ga0209192, IMG submission 187433) | Marine microbial communities from western Arctic Ocean - ArcticOcean_MG_CB2_154 (SPAdes) (version 2) | ecosystem: Environmental > Aquatic > Marine > Oceanic | place: Arctic Ocean... | reverse complement strand
TTCCCGTACGGATTCCGGCAAATCCCCCCCCCCGCCCACCCCCCCCCCGCCTTCCCGGACCTTCCCCACCCCCCCCCCGGCCCACTCGTGCTCGGGAATTTGAATCCTTCGCCACATCTCGCGACGCACGAAGTGGTCGTCGAACTTTTCGGAGTTTCGTCGCATGAACTTGAAGTCGCACATTTCACAAACGGATGTAACGTCGTGTTCGCTCAGGTCGCCGCTGTCGTCCTCCGTTTTCATGAAAGCACCCACGCGGCGCACCACGGTGGGCAGGTCATTTTTCATGTCTTCGAAGGACGTGATGAAGACGTTTCGGTCGCCGTCGCTCGCGTTTTTAAAAAGCATGCTGCTCTGTTCGCAATCGTCGTCAACGCCCATATCCCACCACCCTCGGAAGTGGCCCCACACGTCCCCAGAGTGCGACGCGCCCGCGAATATCGCGTCGCAGAACTCTTCCGGGGTTATGACACCGGACGGGATGCCCATGTACGGCGGCAGGAATTCGAAAAACGATTTGAAAACGTCTGCCGGGTCGCGCACCACGCACACGTACTTCCCGCCGGGCGCGATGTTTCCCACCGTCTCGTGCGACTTGAACAGCCTCGGGCTTAACGAGCATTTACCCAAAACAGGGCTGTTTATGCACTGCGCCGCGTCCAAATCCTGGCCGCAATCCGATGCCAAGATGTCCCACGGAACCACCTCCGTGATCTCGCCGAAACGCATGGACCAGGCGGTGTCTTTTTGAGTGTCGCTCGTCGGCGGTCCCGCCCGCGCGAAAGCGGCGTTTATTTCCGCGGTGGTTTTCCCGTTGGCCCAGAGAAGACCTTTCAGATACCGCGTCGTACGTACCTGGTGACAAACCTGGGTCATCCAAGTCGTGCCGCACTTGGGATAGGTCACGATGAACACGTCCATCGGGCGAGGCGTGAACTCGCGACCGCGCGCGACGCTTGCGGCAGAGTGCATCGCCGTGTTGCGTTGTTTCATCAGCTCCAGGGGATTCGTCACCGGAGTCGCGTCACGTTGTTTCTCTGCCGCCTGCGGCCCCCGCCGAATGCATTCATTTCTGTCCATCGGCGCGTAGATCAGGCTCTCGGTATCGTCCAGCTTGATCTGATACGGGGCGGTCTGGCCGACAGGCCATTCCGTTTCCCGGTACATCAGGCACACCACGGTTCCCGGTTTCCAGGAATCGTACACGCTACACTCCACGCGGTCACCAATCGCGAACCGCAAAGCACCGACGTGGGGCGGCCACGACATCGCGCCAGCACGCACACCACGGGCGGTGTGCGGGCCGCCAACACCGGTCGATGCGTCACGAGTGCTGTGCGCCCAGGACTGATGAACGTGATGTGACGAGCGTGATGTATAAATCGAGAGTTTTTTCGTTGTCAACGACGTTGCCAAACGGCCCGGTCACTCCGCGCGGCGTCGCGGGGTCGCGTCTTTGCCTTCGATGCGGTGGTCTACGTCGCCGCCCACTTCATCTCCCCTGGCGACCCCCTTGAATCTTACCAAAGTCGCCGCGGTAGCAGAGGCGCTGTTTAACGTGGTGGAGCCCACGTTCGGCGCGTGCGGCAAGGACAAGTGGGTGGTGAACTCGTACGGGCAGATCGTGGTGACCAACTCTGGGGCGGAGGTTTTGCGGCACGTCGCCGTGGCGCACCCGGTGGCGAGTGTGATACGGAACGTGGTGACAAAGCACGCAAAGCGACACGGAGACAACGCGGTGTCGTTGCTTTGTATGATCACAGCGGGCACGAACAGAGTCGCGGCGCTGTGCGGGGATGGGGATTCACCGACGACGCAAAAAAAACGAGTTGCACTAGCGTCGGCGTTGGCGCGATTAACGGAAAACGCCCTGCGCGTGTCTTTGTTACCGACCGTACTGGACCGGTCATCAATACGCATTCCAATACCTACGTTTGGCTCGAAAGAAGTAACCTCAGACGGGGGATGGCGCGTGGAACACCGGTTCCGCGCGGGGTTGCGTTGCGCAATCGCGACGGCGTTGCGCGGCGCGGCGAGCGGAGGGACGGCGGTGACCCTGACGAACGTTTTAGTCACCCTGGTTGCGAACTCTTTGGAGATGGAGATGGGACGAAACGCTAACGGTGGCGGTACTGGGGATGATAGCAGTGCTACTGGTAGGAGGGGTGAACGTAGTACCAACACTACCACTACGTTCACCCCCAAAAGTCCCACCGCTACCACTACCCGTCTCGCCGATTTCGTCCGGCGCTTGCGTGCCGACCCCCCCGTCGTCGCCGTGCCCGGCGCGGGTGTCGAGAAAAGCGCGCTGCTAAGAGGAGTGTTGCTTTGCAGTGGGCTGTGTGGAACCGGACCTATGGGAGGATGGGGTAGTAGACTAAATACCCATACGCAGGACAGCCAATCCGGGCCTTCTCGGGTAGTCGTGCTGAGGAACTGCGAGCTGGATGACGTTTTTTTCGGGCTCGGCGGCGGGTCGTCGGACCCCGACCCCGGCTCGGACTCGACCGAAAACTCGCGTCAACACGTTTCGTACGGTTCCCACGTCGACGTTTCACTCGCGCAAAGCTTCCTCGCGAAACGCAACGCGAAGATACTTCACAACAGGGGTGTTGGTTTGGTGTTGAGCTCCGCGGTGGTCACCGCGCGCGCCGCCAACGCGTTGCGCGCATTCGGCATTCGCGTTTGCGCGTCGCTGACGGAAAAAGAGGTGGAACGTGTGTGTCGGGCGTTGCACATTTCGCCAACCGCGAACGTGACGGTAACTTCTTTGCAAACGTGCGACATCGGCGTCTGCGAAGACGGCTTTCGCGAAATCGCATCCGGAAGTGGAGACAGTGGAGACACACAAAGTGTCTACACGCACGTACGCGCGCGCGACGGTTACGTCGCGGTGGTGCGAGGGTTCTCGCCCGAGTCGGCCAGCGCAAACGCAGCGTGCGCGCGGCGGGCGGTGAAAGTCGCGGCGGCGGCGTTTGTGGTCGACGACGTTGCCAACGTTGACCACGTTGAAGTTGATGACGTTGCGAACTCGAATTGCGTCAAGGACAGCGATACGCAAGCAGGGAATTGCGTCAAGGACAGCGATACGCAAGCAGGGAATTGCGTCAAGGACAGCGATACAAACGCCGCGTGGTATATTTCTTTAGTTCCAGGCGGCGGCGCGTGCGAAGCGGCGCTGTGGGCGTGCGCGGGTGCTTCTGTTGCGGAGCTGAGGCGTGGGCCTTGTTCGGGCGATGGCTTTTGCGACCGCGAAGCGGACGTTTGGGCGCTTGACGTGCTGCAGCACGTCGCCAAGGCGGTTCCGATTGCGCTTATAAACGCGGACGGCGACGGAACCGTCTCGACACAAAAACAAAACGGGTTCTTCGCAAAAACCCCGCGACTCGTCGTGAACCTTCTCGCGGCCGCGACGGCGAAACACGAGACTGAAATCACGAAGGAGCCTCCTTCTGCGTTTCCAAAAGATGTTGACGGTCGTCAACCGCACAAACACAATTCGCTTCTCGGTTTCGTCTCCACCGCCCTGGCGCCCGAAACGTCGCACCCAAACACCGCCGCGTGTGTCTTGGACGAAGCGCCGTGGGACGACAGCGCGGTGACAAATAACTCGTACGCGTCCCAAATGTGCGACCCTGTGAGACACGCGGTGCTGGAACCAACCGCGAGCAAGCGCGCGGCAATCGCGGCGGCGATGGCGTGCGTCGCGTCGCTGACGAAAATAGACCAAATAGCCGTAGCGAGGAGGGGTAGGTAGTCTGCCTCTAATTGAAAATCCCCCTATTCATATACATTCAATCCATCACTTCTTTCCTTGTCTTCCTTGTCGCTCGTCCATCACGGATGCGTCGAACCCCCCAAAATCAAGCGCCTTTTCGAACCACAGCCGTTTTGAGTTGTTGAACCTCGGGTCGAATTGCGAAATCACGGGGAGCAGCTCCCACCCCAGCGCCACTCTGACCGACTCCGCGACGTCGCGCGCGGTGTTTTTTGAAAACGAGAACCCGTCGACGTAGGATAAGGACCAGCTGCCTTGCTTTGCCGTGGGGCGGTCCCGTGCGGCGCACCGTACGTTCACCACCTCGTCGTCGTCCCAAAGTAGCAACTCGAGATCGAACGTCTGCGTCGAGGACGAACCGTTTTCGTCTTGCTTATCTAAATATTTCTTTGGGCAAATCTGAATCGCCACCCGCGCGTACCCGGTTTCCGTGTCGTATTTCACCAGCTCAGTCACCACGGAGAGGTCGTTGGCGGTACCCTGGTCTCGCCCCGGCTTCACGCCTCTGCCGCCTCCTTTTTTGTACCCCACCGGGTCTATTGACGACGGGTTTCCGATGACCGTCGCGGCGAAAAACTCCATGGCGGCTTTTCGGTCGCCGCCGTACGCCCACGGCGCGCAAAAATGCGCCTCGTCATCGTTCTGCGACGAAACACACGCCTCGCTCTCAGCAGGGCAGCTGTTCAGAAGGTCGCTGATAACACCGACGCACTCGGGGCAGTCGCCCTCGGGGGGGCGGGGGACCGCGGCGGACGCGGACTGGTCGCGGGGAAAACCAGCCAGGAGCGTCCCCGCGAGAAGCGCGGCTCTTCGCGAGGAAAGACTGGAAAGAAGGTCGCGAGATTGGAGCGATTGCACGACGTGGCGAGACCGGCGGGGGAGACTGCGCGCGGTTTGCGGCGGCGCCGGAGACGCGGCGCACGCGGTGCGCATGGCAACGTTTGTCGCGATCGAGACCGCGCAGGTTCGAGGATGGGTCGGGCGCGCGCGGGTCTGACGAGAGAACGAGGACGTGGCTGGTGCCGATAATTAGTGGGCACTCCAAAATAAGTGGGCACGCACTCCAGCTGCTTGTGGCTTTTTTTGAACGGCCGGTCCTAGACGCTCGCTTCATTACCAGAGGCTCAGGCTCGCCGGGGACGTGCTCTCCGGCGACGCGGCGACAGTTTTCGTCCATGGCGTCGCGGGACCCAACGCGGGGAGATACCGCGTTCCAGGTGACGGGTAGCCGGCCACACGCGTTGGCGAAAGCGAGCGGGGAAACGAGACGCGAGTCGTCAGATGTGGTTGGCGTACAAGGCGTGGCGCCACACGACGCCGCGCCTTTGCCTCTTCGTGACCGGACCAACACACGCGATGACGGCCATCACGAACCGTGTGATGACGCGGTGACGGAATTCTCGGATGACGACGTGGTGTCGGACTCAGCGGAAGAGGAGACGGAGGCGACGGGCCCGGGCCCGAAGAGTTCCCCAAGGCCCTTCGGGGTGCCCGTGGGGGTAACCAATGAGATGGTGGAGCAGATGATGCGGCGAGGCGTTTTGCGCGCGCCTCTGGATGAGGAACGTCTTGTTCGAGTCACGCTGACACAAACGGAACGCGAAACGGCGTCGGCTTGGGGACGACACGAACCATCGCCGAATGGTGAGTCACCGAACCACTCGATTGGGGAGGACCTTACCCGCGACGAACCGATTTCGAAAGAACCACTACCACACAACGACCAAGCGAAACGACGGCGGAAACGACGACGGTCGCCGCCCTCTCGCTCGGCCGGCGAATCGGAAAAAGAGGAGGAGGATGAAAAAAATACAAAGGACCACCTCAGAAACAACGGCCACGAAACCTTCGAAGTCGACGACGACCTTCGCGGTGACGTTTCCGAGCACAGCGACGCGAGTCACGACCGCACCGCGGGCGTGAGGGGGTTCAACTTCGGGAAGCTCGCGGGCGACGCGTACGGCAAAGGACGGCGGCGGCGGGTCGATGCCGGTCGGAACGTCGCGGACGTGTTGAGCCGAAGACAAAGATCGCTTGACGACTGGGAAGGGTTTTCGGATGACTCGAGTACGTCCTCTTCAGATTCCGACGACGAAGTTGCACGTCCTACTAATGTTCCGACTACCCGCCCATACCGTGAATACCGTGCGTCTCCGTTTCCGGCAACGAACGAAACGCGCGCCGAGACGCGCCAACCCCAGATCCGCCGCGAGTACGTGGACTTGGTGGGTACCGAACCGGTGACGCGAACTACAAGTACTAGAACTGAGTCGGTGGCGGTGCTCGACGCGACTACTCGAAGTAGTCTTCCCGATACCGCTCCTCCCGCCGCGACTCGGACACGCGCGCCGTGGTCGTTCCCACTGGACGTCGCGCCGTTTGACCTTACCACGTTACGAAACGCACGATTGGCGGCTAGTTTGGAGAGGCTGGATGCGCATACAAGTACAGACCCCGAAACCTCCGTTCGCGTCGCCGTCGCTTTGTTCGTCGCGGGGTCGTCGGTTTCCACGCGCCGCGAACAGAAAGAAATGAGCGCAATCGATTTATCAAAGTGGCTAATCGCGATTACGAAATGCGAGAACTCAGTGCGTGACGTCAGTGGGACGTTCTGGCGAACGCTAGGCGTGGTTCTCGTGGATTTGCGAGTTGAAGAAACGTTTGAGTCTTGTGAGTCGGTGGAGGAGAATAGAGCGGAAAGGCGAGCGGAAAGCGTGGAAACTTCCTGGGAGGTTTTGTTCGCCGCCGCGCGGGTTTGGCGGGCGTGGGTGCAGAGGGACGAGATGGAGTTGACACTAAACAGCGTTCCTACCCGACTAAATGCGCGTACCGACATACAGTCTGAGCACACAAGCGCGGAGAAAACATCAAATGACGAGTGGGCGAACTCGGCGTGGGCGGTTGTTTTGTGCGCCCTGGCGGTATCGCCGGTTTCGCGCGGCGACAAATCTTACGCCGCGCAAATCGCGAGGCGAGTGGAAGCGCTCGTCAGGGCTTGGCCGCGGTGCACAAGCGCTTCGGGACCGGCGTGGGAGCTGTGGCGGCAGTGCTCTGGTTTGGGCAAAGCACCGTCTGGCACTGCGTTGGGCGTGGGCGCGAACGAGGCTGACAAAACGGTACGGGGAGAGTACCCCGCCGCCGCGGCGTTTGCGGCGCGGGCGGCGGCGGCGGCGGCGGAGGGACCGGGACGCGTCTTTTTGGTCGAGACAAACGCACACGCAATTACAAACGAACAAGCGCGACCGTCGTGCTGCGCGATGCCGCCGCCCTTCGCTTTCAGTAACGGAACAGACACCACGGAATGCGTTGGGTTGGTGTCACCACACCCCACTGTTTGCTCGGCGTGTCCGACCGCGCTGCAGGCGCTAATGACGCACATCGGAAAATCCACCGACCCGCGGGACCTTCGCCGCGACCTCGGCCGAGTTTTGTCCGCCGCGAGCTTTCCCAAAGACGAATTTGAGTTTGGTAAAACCACAACTCACATCATCGCCTTCGGCGGGTCTTCGTTTCAATGCACGTCGCGCGGAGAAAAAACACGCCACCGAGCCGCAACGCACGCGCAGTTAGGTACGTCTTTCCCAATCACCACACACCGCCTCCCTGATTGCCCATACTCGTACCAGAAGGGAGCATTACCTCTGACTGTTTGTCCATACATCGCGATGTACAACACTGACGCTTTCTTTTATCAATCTCCAGTCAAACTGTGCTTAACAAAAGGAATGGCGGACCAAGCCGCGGCTTGTTTGCGGCAACTGCGCGGCGCGTTGCTTCCGGGACGGACGCCGAATTTCACGAAAGACCCGGCCCCGCTGTTGTGCGTGTGCCGCGCGCTTGGAAACGCGGCGTCGGCGTGGTTGGTGACGGCGCGAAGCCTGGGAAAAGAAGCCTTCGCCAAACTGAAAGGGTTTCACGGTTTGGTAAAGGAGGGCGAGCTCACCATGGACGCGCTTTTTGAGGCGGCCTGCGGCGACCGAAATCTCGAGACGGCGGCGGCGACGGCGTCGACCTCGGTAACGTCTGGAAACGGCGTCCAGCCTGGTTCAAACGACGCGCTAGCGACCGGCGCGGTTTGCGCTGAAGCGGCGCACGCGGCGGCGAGTATGTACGCGGCGCTCGTGGCGTCGGGGGCGCACCAAGTGGGTGCGGAGGCGACACAAAATAGATTCGAAAAGTACATGGACGACGTAACGTGGGGGTCGGCGTATCAAAGCGCGTGGCCCAAGCGTGTCTTCACGCAACGCGCGCTCGCGGCTTTGCTTGTGCCGAACACGTTCGTGTCGCAGGAGACGCATTGCGCGGCGACGGCGGAGTCGCTGGTCCCCGTGCTTGCCTACTTTGCGCGAAGCACCGCGACTGATGTCGTGGTCGGCGGGGTCGGCCCCCTCGCGGCCGCGCTGTTCGTCAACCCCTCGCTGCCGCTGCTCAACGAAGGCGTCGCGGTTGGCACCGCCGGCGCGGCGGACGCCGTCGCGCGGTTACAAAGGAACTTTCCCGTTTTTGTTTTTCCGGAAGACGGCGCTGACGACCGCGAAACCGCCACCGCCCGAGCGCTTCGCGGCGGCGAAACTTGCGGAGGTGCCAACGCCGGCATAACCGCCGCATGTTTCTTCGGGGGTGTCGCCGCGGCTCAGGCGGAGACGCGGCGAAAGGAACTACGCGCGGCGGCGTGCGTGGGCGGTACCCCGGGCGACGCGCTCGGTGAACCCGAAGCGCGGTTCCGAACAAGCGCGGGGTCGATGGCGGGGGCGCAGCTCGCGGCGTGCGGCGCGGCTGGTACGTGGGCGATTGCGAAGCTGGCGCGTTTGTTATCGTCACTTGTACCACACCGACCACTGACCACACGCCGCGAAGGTGGCGATTTGGTTGTTTGTTCGCCGCGAGCCGTGGATACGGGAGGTGCCTTGTGTACTAACTCCCGAGAAAACAACGCGCGAGCGCGCTGCGTCGCCGTGGCAGGCGCCACGGAGTGGCTGTTACGGGTCTCCGAGCGAACCGTTGGTACGTGGCCGGTGGCGAGTGACACTGCTTCACCCTTCGGGCCGGTTTTCGCCACGCTCGCCGGGTTAGCAGGCGGCATCGCATTCGATTCCGGGCTATTACATGGAGACCACCTAGAGACTGTTTGCGTATACGCAAACGCGATTTCCTCGGCGGCGAAACGGTGGGACGCGGTGTCGCGACGCACCGACGATCGCGACAGCCGGGAGTTTGACCACGAAAACCTTCCCGGTTGGGGAGGCGAAAACGCTTCTGTCGCGGTCACCGACGCCACCAGGGACCTCTGCGCATGCACCGTGGGTGTTCTGGAGTGGACCCTCGGGGTTGAGGACGGTGATGACCGCGACGGCAAAGCGACGAGTGTCGCGTCCAGTATTTCCGGAACGTCCCGGGAAGACCAAGTGCTTGACGCGCTCGCGGCGGCGCTTGTCGGCGAAGACTTTCCGGGAAATGACGGAAAAGACGAGAGAGACTCTTCGCGCGCGTCGTCATCAGAATCTGCGTCCTCTTTTGTGTTGTCGCGGTTGGTTCCAAATTTTTTAGCCACGGAAACGCACAACGCGCCGCAGATCCGGTGCGCCCGGGTATGGCTCTCGGTGCTGGCGCTGTGTGCGCGTTTACTGGCGCGGGAAGACGACCGCGCGGCGGCGGACACGACCGACTTCGCGCCGAATCGTTCCGGGAACGAGGTTTCGCAAGACGCCACGCGCGCTTTCAGTTTGTTCGCCAACACAATAGCCACCCCCGGGGTTGTGCTGCTCAGCGCGGTGGTCAACGAGGGCGGCGGCGGGGTGAACCATCAGGCGTGCGTGGCGGTTGTTGAGCTGTTCCACATGCTGACGTCGCGAATCGACGTCGCGTCGGGAACGCGCGCGGTATTCGCGGCGACGGCGACGGCGACGGCGACGGCACCGTTAGGCCAGCCCGCTCCCGCGCCCGCGCCCGCGCAAGGGTACTTCCCCTTTCCCGGCACGGTCGCCGCTACCGCCGCGGCGGTGGCGCGAAGTGCGGCGCGTGAACGCGAAGGTACGTATTGCATTTCCCAAACCCGCCGACTGTTTGCCAATACAAGACTGACACTTTCTTTTATTTATCGCAAGCTTCGCTCGCGCTCGCGGCGGCGGCGCTCGAGGCTGACCTACGGCGCGAGCGTTCCGCCGCGCGCGAACACTTGGCGCGATGCGCGCAAACCGACCTGCAGTCTCACCGCGAAATGGTTTTATCGGTCAAGCGAGCCGCTCAAGCATCGCTCACCGCGCCGGCGACGACGCGCTTGCTTCGCGCGTCCCTCGCCGTCGCCGTCGCCGCGCTCGGCACGTTCGGGAGTGGCAGTGTTTCTGTCTCTTCGGGCAACGCCTTCGTTTCGTTGTCTCGCGCCAGAGTCGAAACTGGAGACACAAACCACGCGCGAGAACTCGCGAAAGAACTCGCGAAGCACCGCCAAACCTGTGCCAGCTCGATTGACCGAAACCGCGTCGCCGTCGCGTCTTTGGCGAGGGACGCCACCCGGTTCGACTTTGAAAACGGCGCCGACGCCAAAGGTACGTCCCCGCATTTCTCAAATCCCGCCTCCCTGTTTTGCCGATTCCAGAGTAATTACTCATACACATTACGAAAGACTGACAATTTCTTTTATTTATCGGAAGCTCTGCGCTCGCTCCCGCCGGGCGCGACGCGTTCCGGTTTCGGCGCGAACGGAGCGGTGGCGGAGACGTGGTGGGGATTCCGGCCGGTGCCCCGAGGGTCGCACCGCGTTTCGAAAAAATGGGCGCAGATGTCCCCTACGGCGCGCCAGGCGCGCTTGGCGGCGGGTGCCGCGGCGCTGCTGAAATCGGTGTCTCAATTGGAAGCAAACGCCGGGGCGCTCGGCTTCGACGCGTCCGGCGCGCCGCGGCCGTCCTTGATCGCGCCGCACATCGAAACCCTGCAATCGATTGCGGTGCTTCTCGGCGAGTTGACGGCGTCAACGAGCTCGGGCGAGGTTACGTCGGTTCTGGACGCAGTGCGTGCTGTTTTGAGGGCCAAAGGTAGGGAGGTCCCTCGGCTTCCGCCGAAGCAATCGCGCGTGGCCGGCCAAGGCGCGAGTAGCAGTCGAGTCGAGTCGAACGCTACCGGTCGAGGCTGCGGCCGCGGCCGCGGAGGAGGAAGGTTCGGCTTCGTAAAGTTCGGACAGAGATGAGCGTGACAGATGCAGTTGTGCGGTGATAGAACGGGGTGCAACGGAGTAGACCTCACGGTGGTAGAATTTAATAGAAGATGAATGCGATTAAACACGCGGCCTTCGTCTTTTGCGGCGCTCCGATTGCTCGTCGCGTCGAAGCCCGAAATTTAAGCCTCTTCTTCCGCGTTCTCCTCTTCGGGCTTGCCGTGCAGCCACGTGGCGAAGTTGTCGAACAGCTCGCCTTCGTAGTTGGACTCCTGCTTCATGCCGGCGTAGAACTTGGCGCCGACGTCGGAGCGCGCGGCGCTCTTCTTCGCCGCCTTCGCCTTGGATTGCGAGGCCTCCGCGTCCACGCGCATCTTGGCGGCGACCTTGGCGTAGGGGTTGAGCCTGTCCATGGCGGCCTTGTTCTTCAGCGGGTTGCGCTTGAGAGGCGCGTGCGCGCGGTTCTTGCCTGATTTGGGGGCGTTCACCGCGGACTGGATCTCGTCGGAGTTGATCACGCGGGAAAGATCGGGCACGGCCATGATGTTAGCAGGGGGCTTCCACCCCTTCTTGGACGCCGCCGTTGTGGTGGAGGTGCCGTAGATGGAGTCAAGCTTCTCGAACGCGCCTTTGGTCCAGATGATGAACCTCCCGACGTGGCCGCCGGGGGCGAGGGTGAGCAGACCAAGCCTGTCCACAGCGCACAGCTCGACGCCCGGGATGTTTCTCATGGCCTGCACCATCTTGGGGGCGCCGCCCGCGCCGTGCGCGTCGTACACCACCAGGGGCCCGCGGCGCTGGACGTACCTGCGGTTCCTCATTTTCCCCTTACCAGAACGGAGGTTCCGGCTGTCCTTCACCTTTTCGATATCCGCGTACGCGCCGATTGATTTCAGGAGCTCAACCGCCTTGGAGGTTTTGCTGATCTGCTCGGACGCTTCGCTGATGATGAGGGGGACTTCCGGGATCGTCTCCACGGCGTGGCCGCGCGCCATGAGCAGCGCGGGCACCGCGGACGCCGCAAGCGCGGAGCACACGGCGTACCTCTTTTGCTTGAGGTTCACCCTGCGGTGCCACCTGCGCCAGGTCTTGGTGGGGGCGAACATGTGGCCGCCGCGGCACATGTTACCGAACGCACCTTGGCCCGCTCGGTGGGTACCGCCACCGGGAACGCGGGGAATACGCGAAACCGCGCGACCGGTACCCCAGGACTCCGCGGCGGTCTGGTGACCGGCGGCCTTGGAAACCGCGTAGGCTTGGCGGTTGTTCTTGGCCATGCCTGTGAGTTAGGTAGGGGGGGGGAGAGGGGGTTAGGGTTAGTGTGCGATTAACTCGATGGAAAACACCACGTGGTACTACGTGGACTTGATGGAGAGACCCGGTGGTACTCCGTTAACTTGACGGAACAGACCCAGTGGGTACTCCGGTGACTTTAAGGAAGACTATGGCGCCCTGCAGATGGCGCTGAAACGCCGTCATCGCCGCCGCGTCGTACGGTGGCCGTTGGCGTTCAGCGACGCTCCAGCGGCGTCCCGTGGGGTTTGGTTTTGGTTCGGGTGGTGCCTGTACAGGGGATCGCACGAGACACCAACGGAACCAGCCCTAGGTGCCCGCGCTGCAGGCCCGATGCCGGGTAGCGCGGACTCGCGAAATCGGGGCCACCGCGCTAATCAATTTTACGTACCGGTGTGGCAATCGTTGACGATATCCTGGCGGATGGGCGACAGGAACACTTCGGGTAGCTTGCAGGATCCACCGCCTTGGACGGACACCATGGGGAGAGCAGCAGGAGCCATTTTGAAAGTAGAACCCGGGGTCGTGACACGCGCGGGGCAAAGAGAAGGAGGCGCTGTCCATCCGCGAGAGGACGGCGGTTTCGCGTTTTAGGGTTTTTTTGTTTTTTCCTAGACTTCAGTTCCAGACTGCGGTGCGCCGCGAGCTGCCTCGATGAAAGAAAGCGACCAGCACGCCTTCCACTCCCTTCCACACGGCTTCCACACAAACGCGTGTCGCGGATGGACATCGCCTCCTTCCTCGCCTCTTCGGAGGCGTACGCCCTCCCGAAACTCCCCGATGGAACCACGATTAAGTTCTCCTACGGCACCGCGGGGTTCCGCACGGTCGGCACGACGTTGCATTCCACGGTGTTCCGCTGTGGCGCCCTGGCCGCGATTCGGTCCCGGGTCACCGGCCGTGCGTGCGGCATCATGATCACGGCGAGCCACAACCCGGAGGTGGACAACGGCGTGAAGCTGGTGGACTGCACGGGCGGAATGTTGCCCACGAGTTGGGAAGGAGACGCGGAGGCGCTGGCGAACGCGGGTAGTGCCGATGAGATGAGAAAGGTGCTTACCAAACTTTTAGCTATAGATGAACCCGCGAGTTCTCTGCACCCGCCGCCGCCAAAAGGTCTGGCCCCTGGGAACATCCCGCACGTGTTCCTAGCACGAGACACGCGCCCGACCGGGCCGGCGCTCGCCGAAGCAGCAGCCTCGGGCGCCACCGCGGCGGGCGCCACCGTGACCGATTTAGGCCTGAACACGACGCCGCAGCTGCACTTCGCGGTGTACGCGAGCTACCGGGGATTGCCCAACACCGAACGCGCGTATTACGAACGTCTCGCCAGGGGGTACACAGAACTGCTCAAGGAAGACAAGGACACGGATGCTGGGGATGCTGGGGATACCCACTCGGCACAAGTCGAATTAATTTTCGTGGACTGCGCCAACGGCGTGGGCGCCGGAAAGTTTGGCACGTATTTCCCAATCACCACATTCCGCAGACTGAGTGCCCATACTCGTACCAGAAGGGACGTCTTACCTCTGCCCTTACCCTGTCTGTTTACTTATACACATTACGAGAGACTGACACTTTCTTTTTATCGGGCCAGAAAAACTCGCGCGCGCGATTGCGTCAACCGGCGAAACCATTCCTTTGTCGCTTCAAAACAGTTCGAGTGCGGCCGGGTTTTTGAACCACCAGTGCGGCGCGGATTTCGTGCAGAAGGAACAACAACCGCCAATGCACGGCACGTTTCCGGTGAACGCCAAGTGCGTCTCCATCGACGGCGACGCGGATCGGCTGGTTTATTTCTTCACCGATGAAACCGGGGAAACGACGCTGCTGGACGGCGACAAAATCGCCGCCCTACTCGCGGCGCACGTGGGTGGTTTGATTCAAAGGTGCGGCGATGCGCTGCTCTGTAGCTGTGAAAACAAGTCCTCCGACGGTAGTTCCCCAAATTGGTCGACAAAAAACCGTGCCCCCCTAACCGTGGGGGTCGTGCAAACCGCGTACGCCAACGGCGCCAGCACGAAGTTCGTCGAACAAAAACTGAACCTGAAAACCAAGTGCACACCGACGGGTGTTAAGGTAAGTATTTCCCAATCACCACACACCGCCTCTGCGATCGGCCCGATGACCCTTCCCTGTTTACTACCCGTGATACTGCTACCACCGTAACTGTCACCTTTCCAATCCCTGATAAACATCACGACCGACTGACACTTTCGGTTTGGTCGTGCCAGTGGCTTCACCCCGCGGCGGAAAAGTTCGATGTGGGGGTTTACTTCGAGTCGAACGGACACGGCACGGCGCTGTTTTCGGAAGAGGCGTTGGGGAGGATACGAAGCGTCGCAGCGGGTGGGGACACTACGAACGGAGACGTGGAGGTGTCGTCCGATTCCAAAAGCGCGGCGTTTGCGTTGCTTGCGCTTGCGCGGGCGATCAACCCGGCGGTTGGCGACGCGCTGTCAGGGGTGTTGGTGGTTGAGGCGATTTTGAGAGCCAAGGGTTGGGGCTTGAACGAGTGGAACGGGATGTACCACGACCTGCCTTCGAAGCAGGTCAAGGTAAAGGTTCTTGACCGGAACGTGGTTGTCACGGAGGACGCCGAGCGACGCGCGACGCGTCCGGTTGGCTTGCAGGCGGCGATTGATGAAAAGGTGAGAAACGCGGGTCCTGACGCGCGCGCGTTCGCGCGGCCGTCCGGAACGGAGGATGTCGTGCGCGTCTACGCGGAAGCGGCGACGCGAAAAGGCGCGGACGACCTGGCGAGGGAAGTCGCCAAGCTGGTGTACCAGTTCGCGGGGGGGGTGGGAGACGCGCCGTGACGTTGCGTTGTTGCAGAAAACCGTTTCATCATCAGGTGTGAAAAATCGATTCGTTCATCCCGGTGCTGATTTCGCGGCAGATCGATCCGATCGTCTCCACGTTGCAGACTCGCAGTCCCCGCGTGTCAGTTCGGGATGCCGATTCGCGGACACGTGGTGTCCCGCCGCGTAGACACAACGCCACGCGCCACCACGGCTTCGTCGCCGGTGTTCGTGGACACGAGTCGTTGTCGACGTCGTGGGTTTCGGCGCGAACACCCCTCCGCGGTAAACCCGGGGTCGTGACGCGGCGAGTTCGTTATTTCAGCACGAGATTGAATTGAGGGCGAATCGCCCCCGGTGACACACAACAAGCACGCGTTGGCGTCATGGTTTCTTTGTTCCCCGACCCCGGGGCGGTCAAGACCGGTGCGGTGGAGTACATCGCAAACCCGCAGAACGTGGGGTTCGTGGCGATCGGTTTCTTGATGCTGTGTTTGGCCTTCGCGGTGGGCTGGGTGACGAGGTCGTTGAAACCGGGAAAGCGCGAAGTGACTACCAATCACATCATCAGGGCGCTGAACGACGAAACCTACGACCAGACGATTTTGACCCCAAAGACGTTGGTGAAAATAATGGGCTGGTTACCTAAATGGATCACGTTCCCGGACCGGGAACGGGTCGCGTGGCTGAACAGGGCGGCGGCGGTGTGGTGGCCGTTTCTGAACCGAGCCATTTCCAACTCAGTCGTGTCGAGCGTGGAGCCTATTTTGAACCGCCTCGTGGCGGGCGCCGGCGTGGGGATGCGGTTTTCGAAGTTCACGCTAGGTACGTCACCGTTGGTGTTCGTATCAATCAAAACAGTAACCGAAGTCCCTAACGAAGTTGGATTAGACATCGAAGCCAAGTGGGCGGCTACGGAACCGGAGGTACAGTTAGACGTCCAGTTCATGGGAATAACCCTACCAATCGCGATCGAGAAGGTTGAGTTTTTCGGCGTCGTGCGGATCGTGTTCGGGCCTTTGTGTGACTGGTGGCCTTCGTTCAGCGCGATGCAGGTAGCGTTCATCGGGAAGCCCACTATTAACTTCAACCTACGACTAATCGGCGGCGACATCACCGCGTTTCCGTTCATCGAAAAACTGTTAACGAACTTGATAAAAAACGTGCTAGTGAACCTGATGGTCTGGCCGAACAAACTCGACATCGGCATCACGAACGACCTGGGGGCGAAGAGCGTGAGCAACAGTGGTATCGTGCGGATCTGCGTGAAAAGGGCGCTTCACTTGCCGCAGGTGGACCGGCTGAAATCTGCATCGAAAATGCGACCCGCCGTGGAGCTCATCGTGACGGACGGCGAGTACGGCCGGGCGAAAGTAATCAGGTATTTGGCCTTTCCCAACTCCAAGTCCAGGCTCCCTGTTTGCCGATTGCCCAGAGTACCCGACTGCACTGCAAGACTGTGGAGGCCCGATTACGGGTGACTGCTTACTCATACACGTGGCCTTACAAGACTGACACCTTTTTTTTTTCCAAACAGAGCCACCACCGAAAGCAACGGCCAGGACCCCGAGTTCGGCGAGCAAACCTTCGACATCAGGGTGCACGTACGTGATGCGTTTCCCAAATCCCTACAAATACATCACAAGTAGACTGTTTGCCCATACCTCAAGTTACGAACATTACGAAGACTGACCCTTTTCGTTCACAATCACAGGACATTCGCGGCGCCAAGCTGTCCCTCTGTGTTGTGGACACCGCGACGACGTACAAGAGCATCAAGGAACACGGGAAGCAATTCGTGTTTACGAGCTCCAAGGTGAGGAACCATGATTTCCCAAATCCCAACACTGTTTGCCCATACAATGCTGACACTTTTCTTTTACAAAAACAGTCGAGAAAAAAACTCGCTGCCGACGACGACGAACCCGTTTCGAAAACACGGGACGAGCTTTTGGAGGAAAAGCTCGCGGTTTCGCGAATGTCCAAGACTGAAAAGGGAGTCGGGGCGTACTCCACGATTGAAGGCCAGCGAAGTTTCAAGAAAACCACGATGGGCACGCTGGGTATGTGCGAGTACGAAATCGGGCGGCTTGTGGATACTCCGTACGTCGCGGCTGACGAGACTTTGAATCTTTCCGACCGGAAAACGTACTCGTCGAAAATGGCGAGGGCGTTTAAATCAAGCAAACGAGACAGCTCAGGCAACCTGAGGCTTCCCCAGATCGAGTTCAGCGCGAAGTACCTTCCGTTCGACTTGGAACGTGAAACCGAGGCGCAGATTGAAAAAGTCCGGGGGATGAGCTTGGAGGATATCATCGCGGGCGGCGACTTGGCGCAGTTCTGCGGGGTGCTTCACGTGCGGTTGTTGCGAGGCGACAATTTGGTGAGCAAAGGTACGTCCCCGCATTTCCCAAATCATAGCCTCCCTTGTTTTCCATTTTCCATGGTCCAAGACGTTAACCACTTTTCGTGTAACAATCGCAAAGACGCGAACGGCCGGAGCGACCCTTTCGTGAAACTCAGCGTCGGGAAGCAGCTGCACAAAAGCAGTACGAAGAAGGAAACCTTGAACCCGGTGTGGGACGAGGAGTTCGACTTCGTGGTTGGGATGGCGGAGCTTGAGAACAAAACGCGCCTACGGCTGGAGGTGTGGGACTGGGACTACGACGGAAAACGGGAGTACATGGGGGTGATGAGCTTGGACGTGAAGCGGGTCATCGGGCAGATTCTTTTACTCGCGGGGCAAGCCAGGTACGGCCTTGCGCGTTTCCCAAATCCAACGGCCACTGCTTGCCAATTGTCCGCCCGTATCTACGCGTACACGCGGCCTTACAAGACTGACACTTTTCCAGCCGCGTTTTGAAACGCGTGGACGAGCTCGAGGAAACGAGCAGCGGTAGGCTACACGTGGAACTCGAGTTCTACTCCGTGCGGAACGAGGGGGATAAAAAGAAAGTCAACGCCGCGATTGACGCGCAGGCGGCGCAGGAAGTAGCGATGGAGAGCGCGATGAAACAAAGGAGCGGGGGGGGGGGTAAAAACGGTTCAGGGAAAACGAAAACGAACTCCGTCGCGGGGCGGAAACGGGAGATGATGAAGAACATGTCACGCACGATTGACGCCGCGGAAGCGGCGGCGGCGAAGGGCGAAGGGAAAGAGTTAAGTCAAGAACAAGGAGTTAACTCATCCTTAACTGACGCACCCGTTTCTGAGACGGAAGAAACATCCCCAAAAAGTAACGCCACCGAAACGGCTGCAAAGTTCCACGACCTCGCCCAACTTTACCGCGACGACGCGCCGGCCGCGCCGGTCGGGTGCATCCGCGGATGCTTCGGCGGCGGCGGTTCTTCTTCTTCTTCTTCTTCCAAAAAGAAAAAGAACGTGAACGTAAAACCCAACCCCACCCCGGGTTCCAACTCCCTGCCAAAGGTTGAGCCGCCGGCGTCGCCGTTGCCGGGGCGGAAAAAAAACCCCTCGTTCGACGAGGAATTGTAAGCGAGGCGGCGGCGACGTATCGACGACGACGACGAGTTGACTTTGTTTTTATTCTTTGTTCCGTACCTTCGTTTCTCGGAGGATACCGAAACTGAGCTGCTCATAAAAGCAACGACAGTCTTCTTCTTTCTTCTCTTCTTCCTTCCCCGTCGTCTCACAAGTACCGCGCGCGTCTCGCCGCACACGTTTCCCTCCTTGCCCACCGACCATGACCTTCGCCCTCGCCACCTCCCGCGTCGTCACGCGCCTGCCCGTTTCCCTCGCGCGTCACGCGCGCAAAGGAACAAGGGCCGTGACCACAGCCTCGAGCGCCGACCGCCAGGTGCGCGAACCCGTAAAACCCGTGTTTCTCCCAACCCAAACGTGCCCGTGTTCCGCGACCGCGCGAAGCATCGAACGTGCCCCAAAGCACACAAAACTCGCGTCAAGGGAACATCGTCTCTACGCACGCGTTTCGCCGCGAACGTCACTGCACGAGGCGGACGCGCCCGGCACGTTTCCGACCAAAACAAAACGTGAAGCGTCGTGGCGGCGGTTTTCTCGGAACGCACTTTGTTTCTCCTTTTTTTCTCTTGGAAACGGAATCCTTTTTCTTTTTGCTAACCGGGTCATACCAGCAGCAACTGCAACAAGAGCAACAAGAGCAACCGCCTTCTGTCGCTCCGCAACCCTCGCAGCCCTCGGGCGCGCCGCGGGTTTCGATTCGCCGGCGCCCCGGGGGCGGCCTCGGCGGGTTGATGGGAAGCATGTTCTCCCCGAGCGCCGCGATGTCGCCGTTGTCGGACGTGGATTACGAAATGCAGCGCGTGATGAACGGTGCGTTTGTATTTCCCAAATCCAGGCACACTGTGACTGTTTATATTCACACGTGCTCGACGTTTGCCTCCTCAGATCTTCGTGATTCAAGTTTTTTCGACCGTAAACTTAAACCTAAACCCCTGTTCACACCTAAACTAACTCACAGCCCTGTTCGTTCCCCGTCGGTTCCCCTACATAACCCCCAACGTTCGCCGGTTCCTGCGCACGATGTCGTTTGACACGGACAAAACAGAGCTGGGTTTGATGCGCGACCAGATGTTCGGCCACCCGGATGCCGTGCGAAACCTCCCCGCGAAGCTCGACTTTGCGTGTGACGTGTTGGAAAAGAAAAGCGAGTTCCTCATCACCGCCGATCTCCCCGGTTTGTCAAAAGACATGGTCAACGTCACCGTGGACGACGCCCGCAGGCTGCACATCACCGCGGAACGCGCGGAGCGACACGAAGAAGAGGTGGGCGACGACGACGAAGACGTCAAGATGCACGTGTACGAACGCACGTACGGAAGAGTGGAACGCATCTTCAAGCTCCCCGACTCGGCAGAGGACGACGGAATCAAGGCGCGCATGAAAAACGGCGTGCTAGCGGTGCGCATTCCCAAAACCCCAACCGAAGACAAGGAGGAACCCAGGGAAAGGACGATCCAAATCAACTAACTAGGGCATTGTGTGACTGACTGTGTGGCTCGAAACACGAATGTGTGACTCGAAAGATGAATGTGTGACGTGAAAGATGAATGTTGTGTGACTTGAAACATGAAAGACTTGAAGAGAGACTTCTAGAGAGACCTTGCCTTGTTTGTTTGATGGCAGAGACCTTTTGTCAATTGAAAAAAGTACTTGTGACTTGTCCAAGGATTGCACCTCTTCCATAGACTACTTACTCCCACTCCAGTTACTCCCACTCTACCGTGCTCGGCGGCTTGGAGGTGATGTCGTACACCACTCTGTTTACGTTTTTGACTTGGTTGCAGATTTTCGCGCTGACGTTTTGCAGAAACTTGGCTTCGAACTGGTACCAATCCGCGGTCATGCCGTCGCTCGAGGTGATGGCTCGCAAACCCACCACGTGCGAGTGCGTCCTTTGGTCGCCTTGCACCCCCACCGACTTGATCGGCAGAAACACCGCGAAGGCTTGCCAGATTTCGTCGTACAACCCGGCGGCGCGAATTTCGTTGATGTAAATCTCATCCACCGCCCTGATTGTTTCAAGCGCGCCCTCCGCGCAGACGTCGCCCAGGATCCGTACGCCCAAGCCGGGCCCCGGGAACGGGTGACGCGAAATAAACTGCTTCGGCACGTCCATCAGCAGCCCCAGCTTCCGGACCTCGTCCTTGAACAACATCCGCAGCGGTTCCACCAACTCGAAACCCAGCTCTTTCGGCAAACCGCCCACGTTGTGGTGGCTCTTGATCGTGTGCGAGTGTTTCTGGCACAACAAAGTGTCAGTCGGGGTATGGCAATCAGGGAGGCGGAATGTGGTGATTGGGAAAGCCCCGCACCTGGTCGCTGCCGGGTGGGGGGCAGGATTCGATGACGTCGGGGTACAAGGTGCCTTGCACAAGGAACGTGGGCCTCACACCCGTTTTCGCCTCCACCTCGGCTTTGTACTCCTTGAACACCTCGATGAACTGCGCGCCGATGCACTTGCGTTTCTTTTCGGGGTCGGTGATGCCTTTCAGTTTCGCGAGCAAGCGCTCGCTGTCGTCCACGCACGTCACGGGAAGATGTAAGTGATCTTTGAACATCTTCATCACCCGTTCCTGTTCCTTGTACCGCAGCAACCCGTTGTCCACGAAGCAGCAGTGCAGGCGGTCGCCGATTGCTCGGTGCACCAGGGTCGCGGCGACCGCGGAATCGACGCCGCCGGACAGGGCGCAGATGACGTGCGCGTCCGGGCCGACTTTCTCCTTAACAAGCGCGATTTGCTCGTCCAGTACGTTCTGCATGGACCACCCCGCGGTGAGGCCCGCGATGTCGAACAGAAACCGCTTGATTGTTTCAAACCCCCGTTCCGAATGCGTGACTTCGGGGTGGTACTGCAGTCCGAACAGCTTCCTTGCGGGGTCTTCAATCGCCACGACCGCGCCGGCGTCGGACTTCCCCACGCATCGGAACCCGGGTGGTAACGCAGTGGCCTCGTCGCCATGGCTCATCCACACCTGCTGCGACGTTTCAGTTTCGCCCTTGTACAAAAGCGAATCGCTCACGGTGTGCACGGGCATCCTGCCGTACTCCGCGGTGGTTGCTTGTTCCACCTTGCCCCCCAAGCGCTGCACCAGGAGCTGCATGCCGTAGCAAATACCCAGCACCGGGATGTCGTGTTTTTGGCAGTGGTCGAAAAAACCGTCAGGCACCGTCGGCGCGCCCTCCACGTGCACGCTGTTCGGGCCGCCGCTTAAAATGATAACCGAAGGGTTCTGGTCCGTGATGCGTTTCTGTGTTTTTTGTGGTTGGGTTCGTGAGGCGAGGGTGGTAAAGGTGGGTAAAGGTTAGTAACGGGTACATGTTTAGACTTAACAGTAGACTTCACGTCGCGCGGGCGGCGAAACGCATCGTCATTCACAAAAAAACCACCTGCGCGCGGGGATTTCGAAAAGAAAATTGGCGCCCGAAAAGCACGTGCGATCGGCGTTTCCCACGCAGCCGCCTTCCGCGAAGGCGTGCCTTTCTCTCGCCGGGTCGGTGCGCCTGTCTGCGTCTCGCGGTCGCGCTGGGTGGTGCTCCGCGCGCGTGTGGCTTGACTATGCCACGGTGATAGATACGCGTCTTCGATCGTGCCAAGCGACGTACCATGTCCACGTCTCCGGGAAGCAAACATGAAAACACCCCGAGCTCACGCACGCGACGCGTGATGAGCTGCGTGTACTGCGAGCCGTAGTCAAGCACGACGACGGTATCGGGGCCAGTCGCGGGCCCGGACTCGCGCCGAGCCTTCTTCGCGGGGTTGGGCGACATTTCGTGCCGATGTGTAAATGCGGCGCTGCGCGAGCGTCTCTGGGGCGGCGCGCTCTCGGGAGAAACAGCGCAGTTCAAAAAGCAGAAACCCTCGACGCGCTAATCAGCAATCGTCCGCGCGTGCTGAAACGCTTGATGGCCAAAAGCCACGACACAACAACCCGCGCACAGCACCACACGCGATGTCACCCGATGACGCGCGCCCGGGAGTTGAGACTCGTGCGGGAAAGAGAAAGCGCGAGCGCGATGCTCACGCGGGCGAGGCCACCCCGTCCCTTCCCAGTGACTTCCAAGTCAGTGACCAAGTCTTCAGATCTGACGCTCTTCCTGACCCCGCGAGCCTCAGCCTGTTACCCGAGTGGACGTGCGCGTCCGCGGCGGAGAGTGGGAGGCTTGACGCGCTGCGTTGGTTGCGGGAACACGGATCGCCGTGGAACGAGCGGACGTGCGCATGGGCGGCGCGGGAAGGGCACTTCGAGATGCTCCGGTGGGCACACACACACGGGTGTCCGTGGGACGCGCGCGCGTGCGCGGCGGCGGCGAACCGCGGCGACGTGACTATGTTGCGGTGGTTGTTCCGGAATGGTTGCCCGGCCGTGGATAAGACGGCGTGCGAACAAGCCGCGGGGCGTGGCAGTTTGGACGTGCTGCGGTGTTTGCGTTTGAACGGCACGCCGTGGGACGCGATGACGTGCGCCGCCGCGGCGCAGGGCGGGCAACTTGAGTTTTTGAAGTGGGCGCGCGCGAACGGGTGTCCGTGGGACGAGTTGACCACCAGGTTCGCGGGTGCGAGCGGGTGCGACGAGGTGTACCGGTGGGCGCTCAAACACGGATGCCGGGAAGGGTATTACCCCGAATATACGAATTCCGGGGAATGGATGGTCCGACTTGTGTGAAGACGGACAATTTACGACAGCGCGACGACACGAAGACTAATACCTTTTTTAGGTACCAGAGGACATTGTTACGACGACTCCGTCCACGTCCACGTCCGTCACTCCCGAAACAACGGCGCGGCGTACTTTTCCCAGTGCTCCGCCCACCGCGTGTTCGCCGATTGCGCCGCGCCCCGCCGCAGCACGTCAAGCTCGGTTTTGTCACGAGCCCCCCAGCCTTGTAACAAATCGCAAAGGCTCTCCGCTAACTCGGTTGCGGAGGAAAACAACGCTCCGTTTCGTTTTTGGTGTTGACTTTTTGGTGCCTCGCGAGACACCACCAGTTCGCCAATCGCGCCGTACCGCGCGGCCAACACCGGAACCCCACAGCCGAACATGTCCACTATTTTCATGGGCAAATCCAGCCCCGACGACGAGGTGTGAAGACACACCCCGAGGTCGGACGCGGCTAGGACTTTCGGGTAATCCTCGCTCGTTATCCACGCCGTTCGCGCGACGACTCGTTTTAGGTTCAAGCCCCGCATTCGCGTTTCGTACATAGCGCGTTGCGGACCCTTCCCGGTAACAATCACGAGCAAGTTGGGCAAACTTTTTTTGGCACCCCCCGAACTGGATACGTCCAGTATTAGCTGTTGTGTCGCCAAAACGTCGTAAAGCACCAGCGCGTCAAGCAACACCCCGAAATCCTCATCGGCGGTCCAGCTCGTGCTGCTCACCAACACGCACGGCCGGTCCGCGCGGTCGCGCCAACGAGGCTCAAGCGCGTTTCCTTTTCCTTTGTTTTGGTCGCGATACATCTCCGTATCACCCGTGGTGGTTTCGCTGGCACGCAAGCACGTCGTGATGGGGGTTGTTTTTGTGTTTGTGACTGCGGCGCGCGCCGCGTCGGGTGATTCGTGGTTTGGGAAATCGTCAAAATCAACGTCGTCGAACTCGTCCTCGTCGCCGAAGCAGAACGCGTCGCGAAGAGACAGGTCGTCCTTGGCTTTCGCGCCCGAGTTGTCAAGTGTGTTTTCCAAACGCAGAAACAGGTCGTGCGCTTCTTTCGCGCAAATGGGCTTGAAGAAAGCAGGCGGCTTGTCGTGAACCACGGAAACGTTTTGAATGCCCCATTCTTTTTCCAGCCATTCGGACATGGCGTTTGTGACGCACCTGAGATTGTCAAAAGAAATGTCAGTCTTGTATGGGCAATCAGTCGGCGGAGTGTGGTTAATGGGAAAACTTACATGTGCTTGTCCGCCCGTCGTCCGGCGAGCTTCGAGGTTTAAAGAAAAGTGTCAGTATTGTATGGTCAAACAGTCGGCGGGATTTGGGAAATGCAATACTTACCTTCTCGTACCCGCGCGCCGCCTGCACCAAAAAGTGCCCATGGCCTAAACTCAACCCCATCAACGTGTACGCCATGTTGTGCCAGTCGATGATGAACGTGGCGTTTCGCAAAAAGGCAACTAGTCTGCACACGGCGAAGGCGGGAACGCACGGCGGGGTTTGTAGTAAAACAAAGTGCGGTCGTTTCAGGCGTACCAACATCAACACCGTGAGCTGCACGAGCTGCAGTAGCACGCGTACTGCCAGTCCCAGCGCCGTCGGTAGCCGTTTAAGCCACGCCGGAGGGGGGGGTATTAAGCGCAAGTGGATGTGGGGATGCGCCAAGATCTCACCACGGGGGGTGGAACCCGTGTACGCCACGACGTCAACCTCGAAATGCGCCTGGTCCGCCAAGGACAACGCGTGGAACTGCATCCTGGGTGACCGGCCGAAATCGCCGAGCACCACGACCTGTACCCTGCGACGGGCGCGTGGTTCCGTGACCCGGGACGACCCGCGGGGACGTCCGGCCATGGAACCCGCCATGCCGCGTGCGTCGCGACGAGTGAGGAGGGCGCGTGTGGCTGGTGGACATTCCATTGAATCGGGAGGTCCGATTTTTTCGCGCGTTTTTCTCAAATGATACCGCAGACCTCGCCGCGCGCGATTGGACGTTGCCGCGGCCGCGGGGACGACGTGCGTGAAGTGCGGGACGGGTACTACCAATCAGTGGCACAACTGCAAAGAGTAAGCCCGGAACTAAAGGTGCAGCTCCCCCCTAAACCCTCCACGAAATCCTCCACGGATTCCTCCACGGGTTCGACCCCTGTGGCGGACCCGTACCCAACTCCTTCTTCCATCGCGCCCACGGGCAGCCGCGTGCGCATCCACGGTCTCGAGGCTAAGCCCGAGTACAACGGACGCGATGGGAGGGTTGTTTCGATCGACGAAACCACCGGGCGTGTCAATGTCACTCTGGAGGCGCACACCGCGACGACCCTGCGTGTGAAGCCTGAGAACATGTCACCGTCCCCTTTCCCGGCGACGGCGAGAGTGGCGCAGATCGACGCTAGCGGGCATTTGCTGGAACACGACGGCCGATGCTTGAACGAAACCTTGAACTCCGCGAGGTTCGCGGTGAATGACATGAACCACGGCTTGGTCAAAGGCATCCGGGACAAAAGCGACATTAACGATTTGCAACATTCACAAGAGGGGTTCCAGAAGCTGATGTACCTAAACAAACGCATGTACAGCGAGTGGACCACCGGTACCTTACCCGACGGCAAATTCGGGGGCGTGTTTCACTACCTCCGCGCCAGCGGCGAGTTCAGCGTGGAGTCTTTCCCAGCGGACAACGGACCCGACACCCCGATACCCGATTTACTCACCTCAATTCTCGCCGCCTGGAGCGTGGAGAAGGAGCAAGACGTCGCGCGCTGGGGCGACGCAGCGTCGCGCAGGTACGGCACGTTCTTCGTGGTGGAAGACACTAACACGGGCGCTGTGTTGGTGGACAAGAGAGACGGCGCCGTGTACAAGGTACGTATTGGGCTCATCTTTCCCAAATCCAGGCACACTGTTCGGCCCGATTACGGGTGACTGTTTGCTCATACACGCGGTCCGAAAGACTGACACTTTTCGTTAACAATCACACAGGTGTTCGGCATTAAAGACACGCTGTGCGGGCCGTTGCTTCGGTCGGGCGCGGTGTTACCGATGGAAATACAAACCACGCTGTTGCCGTTCCGCGGGCGCATCGTGTACGACGGCGTTTCAATCGCCGCGAGTAACGGTACGTGTTGTATTTCCCAAATCAGCCGACTCCCTGTTTTACCTCTAACGCTGGTGACTGTTCCGACCGATTACCCTGACTGTTGTCCATACATCGTCCAATATACGCGATACACAAGACTGACACTTTGTTTTACCTATCGCAAGGTATTGGGACGCGAGCCGGCGCGGCATCCGTGGACGCGGGTGTGGCGCGGATGTTACGGGAACGGGTGCGCCTCGCACAAGACGCGAACGCAGGTACGTATTGGGCCTTTCCTAAATCCAGGCACACTGTTTTCCCACACAAGACTGACACTTTTCGTTCACAATCACAGTTGTGACGAACCTTTCCCACCACGGACCGCTGCATTTGGATTATGACCAGAGCTCTGACGTCGCTGAAAACGCGAGCACCGAGTCCCCGACCCCCGAGCTCCTCGCGCTCACCAACCAACTGACGCAAATGAAAAAGGCGTTTCCCAAACGCGCGCCGCACATGCTCACCATCGACTACCTGCCCGCGCAGCTTAAAGTCGCGGCGGCGTTCGCGGCGGTGGCAGGGTCAGGGCCGGGGAACGCCGTGACGTGCGGGTATTACCCTCCCCCGAGCGCGGAGGAAACGGACGAGGCGAAGCGCACGGGGATTCGGTTCTGACGCGAGCGGAGGGGAGTGTCATGTTTAGCGGTCGTAAAGAGTCACTGCCTCATAGCTTTTGGAGGATATCCTTCAACACACGTCTGCTGACTAAAACGTTCATCAAAAACATACATTGACTTACAAGACGAGGCGCACACTAGCATACGCACCAGCAACACTAGCATGTGCACCCCGCGGCGAGCGCATCACAAAGAGCGCGTCGGCCGTTTCTTTTCTTATATAATCGTCGACCCCAAAAAATGCACCTAAAACCGCCTCGGCGCGCGCACCGGCGACATCGCGTCCATCGCGGCGGCGAACAAATTATCAACACCAGGCTTGTAGAAATTAACCACCTTGGTGAGCATTTCTTTCGTGTTTTTCCGCACCGTTTCCGTTCCCGAGCCTGCCGCTACGAAAACCCCCCCGGCCAGAATCGCGCTGACGATCACCAGAAACAACAACCCCAAGCCCTCGAGGGTCACGGTGACTCGCGGCGTACTTTTGATAACCGTCAACGTCTCCTCCAGCGTCTCCAAACCAACGTCTAAAGCGTCTCCCGTAAACCTCCCCAGCACCGACCCGATGGTCCTCTCCAGTGAAAACACAACGTCCGCGAGCTGCGGCGGGTACAGCATGTACGCGCCGTGCATGTGCGCGACGGGACCCCGGGTGTTGGCCAACACAACCGGTGCGGCGCCAAGCCCCAACACCGCGGTGTGCGTCCAACCAATCACCGCCGCGACGAGGTTGAAGATCGTCGCCACCGAGAAAACCACCATCGCCGCTGAGTACCCACTTAACAACGCCGCGCACGTCACCATGGTCACCACGCGTAAGGTCTCATCGGTCATTTGCAAGGCATCGGACGCGGTGTGGCCGACTTGCGGTGAGCTAACGGGGGGGGACCACAACGGCGCTCGGAGGGAAACGCTCTTCGCCGGGGTTTGGGGCGACGCAGCGGTAACAACCTCTTTTCGGTACGCGGTCACAACCTGTTCATCAGGCGCATCAATGGTCATCACCGGTCCAACCTTCACAATCGCCAAAGGGTAAGCCACAGCGACGAGCGTTTCTGTCGTTTCTTCGGGCACGGGTTCTTCTTCCGCTTCGGCTTTGGCATCGCACGCCATCGCACTTTCCTCCGCCGGCGTTTCTTCCGCCGCGCCCGTAACAGCCACGCTGTCGTTCGTCGACAGCCGCGCGATCACTCCTCGCGTCAACTCCGCCGCCGCGCGCCGCGCTTCATCCTGCAGCTGCGCATCGCTCGCGCAAACCGGGGTGGGATACGCGTGCGCCGAAACCGGGAAGACCCGCGTGTTCCGCGAAGGAGTCTTGTGAGCGGCAGTGGGAGTGCTCATGGAGTTATCTGTCTCCTCTTCCGTGGTCCCCAAAGTCGTTTCCTCCGTGGAATCACCCACCGCCGTAGACATGGTTTCTTTCCCCGGCGAAATCACGTGCAGCGCCACGTCAAGCTTGGAGTGCACGGCTTGGAACCAGCTCCGGACTTCTTCGATGACTTGTTCCTGGGTAGGCGTGGTATTGGATCCTTCGCGTGAACACGTTTGTACCGGACTGAATACCTGATCAGCGCCCGCACCACCGGATACCGCGGGCGGATGCACATACCCCATCGGCGTGTTCACCGGGGTGGGGTGCGTTTTGAAGTTCCCGGGGGTACACGCGGCGGCGGCTTCCACGATGGCGGCGGCGTTCACAGCGTTTTTCACGGTGGGGGAAAACGCGCCACCGGTGGACCCGCCGGCTTCGTCGAACCGGTCTCCGTACGAAAACCGCGCGTCCGTTTTCGGAAAACTGATTCCGAACTTGTCCTCTCTGCCAAGTTTAGCGTGGATGTGCGTCGGGGAGGTCTCCAGTACGGGAGAAGGCCTTCGGACGACCAGCCGTCCGTTCGCGGACTCCGCTACGATGCGTCGGGTCACGGAGTTGGAACTAGCACCGCCGCTTTTCACTGAAAGCGCCGTGCCCGGTGTGCTCCCGGCGCCCGTGCTGTTGAAGGAAAGGTCGAAATCCTCGGTGCTGCCCTGTTCGAACCGCGCCGCCTGGGGGGTTACCGGGGTGCGCGCGTACCCGGAAGCCGGGTTCGGCGACTTTGGAGTCAGGGGCGTGCGCGACGGGAGAACAGGGGTGTGTGCGAATCGTTTCGCCATGGCATCTTCGTGCGCCTGTAACGTGGATGGCGAGTCCGGCTGGCCTTCAGGCGCGAGGGGCGCGCGGAGAAGAGACAGCGCTTCCTTAGCGCTCAGCGTGGGGTTCTCCTTGTCGAACAAACGCGTGTGCTGTGGAGGTAACGTGAAAGGGGAGGCAGGTGGAGAGAGGACGAAGAGGTGAGCGGTGAGATTTCGGTAACGAGATCTCGTTTCGCACGAAAGTTTTTACGAAAGCGCCCATGCCACGACGGCTCGCGTACGTACCTCCAGCGTGTCGTTCCACACGATCCCGCCCCTGTGGCGCGCCGCGGAGGACTTCATCGCGGACTTCGTCTTCATGCGGCGCGGACTTCGCGTAACCGGAAGGCAGGGACGCGCGCGTGGGAGTGGTCCGAGGGAAGCCACGAAGCGGAGTTTGGCGGCCAAACGTAGATTCTGTGAAGGTGTCACGAAACGGTTTTGACCCCTTTCGATTTTTGGCGTTTTATATTTTCTATTCTCTTCATCCATCTACCCGTCTATCGCATCGCCCTCGCTCTCGGCGACGGGCTGTCCCCCCACCGCGAGTCCCGAGGAGTGCGCCCCCCAGGGCGAGTTGTTAAAGATGTCGGCGTTCTTGGCGACCTTCCTTCGAAATCGTCGTCGTCGCCGTTTTCCTTCCCGTCGCGAGAGTCGCAAAATGCGCGGCTCCGATTCGCAATCGTTTCGTGACACGCATTCGGCGCCGCGCATCCCTCCGCGTCATTTCCTCCCAGCCTGCTTCTCCTGGGCTGCGCTGGCAAAGGGTTGCTACTATCCCCTCCACTGTTGCCATTCACTCTGCTATGCATGAACCCGATCAAATCCCGGAACGCGCCGTTGACTTTAAGCTCCAAGTGCCTGCTGAACATGGTTCGGTCCTGGATAGGTAAAACAAAAGGGTCAGTCCATTTGTTGGGCATGTATTGGACGATGTACGGACAACAGTCACCGTATTCGGTCCGAACAGTCGCCCGTAATCGGTCCGAACAGTCACCAGCGTTAGAGGTAAAACGTAGGTGTGGCGGATTTGGGAAATACAAGAATACGCACTAGCGGACACCGAAACGCTTTCCTCTGATTTTCGTCTCCGCTCGTCCCGCGCATCCCCCCGACGCAGTCGCAGCAGAAGTTGTGCCCGCACGGAAGGGTTATGGGGGCGCTTCCGTTTCCGGGCTCGCTACAGAAGTCGCGTAGACACACCACGCACTTCAAATCATCCTTCAGCTTCTGTTTAATCTCGAAGGATCCGGGGGACGCCGGGCACAGTTGTGATGCGAATTCTACTTTTGTTTTTGCGTTCGGCGTCTTCGCCTTGCCCGCCTCGGATGTCGTTCTTTCCGTGTTTCGCGAAGGCGTCGCGTTCGGTCGTGACCCCGACCTCGTCGTGCTGGCCTCGCCGCCGTGGTGCGCTGTGTTCCCTCTGGTCGAACGAATCTCCCTCTGTGCCACCTTCGCCACCTCCTTTCGTCGCTCCACCTCGGCCGCGATCGAGCCTCGACACTCCGCGTTTCGCGAAACCGCGATTGGTGTTTTCCCCTCCGCGTTCCGCACCGCGAGGTTCGCCCCCGCCTCTAGAAGAACGTTGACGCATTCGGTGTCCCCGTTTTCGCACGCCAGGTGCAACGGCGTGTTGCCATCTGTGTTGGGACGTGAGACGTCTATTTGTGTGGTCGCGTTGTCGCCACGTGTCTGAGTCACACGCGTAAGCGCTTTGATTGTCACAAGATGTCCCCCTTGCGCGGCTCGCAGCAACGCCACCGAAAGGAAACACGAACGCGTCTCGTGACTCACGTCCGGGGGCAAAGGGCCGTCCACCAAATCAATCACCGTAACGGAGTCGCCAACACTCGCCGCGGCGATGAGCGCGGCGCGATACGCGCCGCCCTGCGCACGCGCGGCTTCGACGGACGACATGGCGGAAGCGCGTACTCATGTGCGCTTTCGTCGTACCGTACCCCTCTTTTTTCCATATCCCAAGCAGGATGGATTTATTTCTTTTTTTGGACGGTGTAACGCTTTTCTCGGACGCCTCGACGCACAACGACGCGCACACGACACCCTCCACGATGTCTTCCAACGCGACGCTCGGTGTGGAAACTCGCGCGCGCAAGAGAAAGCGTGAGCGCCGCGATGCTAGCGCGGCTAACGCGGGCGAGGCCATCCCCGGCCTTCTCAACGACATCGTCGTCACTCACGTCCTCAGATCTGAGCATTTCGACGACCCCGCCGATCTCGCACGGCTCACCGCGGTGAGCCACGCGATGCGCGACACGGTGACGGCGACGGGGCTTCGGTTTGAAGAGCTTGACGAGGATGACGCCTTGGAGGTCGGGTGTTTAAGCGCGGTGCAGCGCCTGCAACGGCAAGGTCGCCTGTCGCGTCAAGAACACCTTTGTCAGGCAGCGGCGAGGAGCGGACAGCTCGAAGAGTTGAAGGCGTTGCGCGCGGACGGTTGGCCGTGGGACGCAGGCACGTGTGAGTGGGCGGCTTACGGCGGTCACCTCGAGGTTCTACAGTGGGCGCGCGCGAACGGCTGCCCGTGAAACGAAGAGACGTGCTCGGAGGCGGCGCAGGGCGGGCACCTCGAGGTGATGCAGTGGGCCCGCGCAAACGACTGCCCGTGGGACAGGGACACACGCGCGGGGGCGGCAGAGGGCGGGCACCTCGAGGTGCTGCAGTGGGCGCGCGCCAACGGCTGTCCGTGGGACGAAGAGACGTGCTCGGAGGCGGCGCTGGGCGGATACCTCGAGGTGCTGCAGTGGGCGCGCACGACCGGCTGCCCATGGGACAAGGACACGTGCATGTGGGCGGCGTGGGGCGGGCACCTCGAGGTGCTGCAGTGGGCGCGCGCCAACGGCTGCCCGTGGGACGAGGATACGTGCTCGATGGCGGCGCACAACGGGCACCTCGAGGTGCTGCAGTGGGCGCGCACGACCGGCTGCCCGTGGGACGAGAGAACGTGCGGGATGGCGGTACGTGAAGGGCATCGCGACGTGTTCCTCTGGGCGCGCGAGTACGGGTGCCCGACGACCGGTCCGCAGATGGATTTGGCGAAATATCGCGGATGGCTTGGCGACGATGAGCGGGGCGAATGAGACGCTTGCAGCGAGAACGACGACGGATTTTCGATACTTTTTTACGCGCGCATCTGACGATCACAACGCTGACCGCCCACATACTCCCCCTGGCAGCGCCAACACGCTCGCAAACGCCACACGTGTCCACAAGTCTCCACCTAAACAACCCGTCACACCAGCTCGCTTTCCAGTTGCGAGTACTGGAACACGAAGTCCCCTTTTGATCGCTGACACCACCCGTTCAGGGACCCGTCCGCCCCCGGGTTCATGGAAAAGTCAAAGTAGATGTACGCGCCGCGTTCAAACTCCTCCGTGGAGTTCTTCGGCTCTTCCTGCCTCGCGAACCACGTGGCGTGTTTCTTGTGGAACCGCCAGTTCGCCCGTTTCAGCTCCCGCGCCGCCAAGCCTGTGATTGTAAAAGAAAAGTGTCAGTCCTTGTATGGGCAAACAGGGAGGCGGGATTTGGGAAATAAAATACGTACACTGCCGCGCCGTGCCTTGCTGGTAGTAAAACGTCCAGAAAAGCGCATCCGCGTCGAGGCGCTCGAAGAGGGCGGGGTTCTGCAGCACGGGGGGCAGGGCGGTGGGGTACGAGTTTGGGGATCGGTCGGCCGGGGTACTGACTGTACCCGCGCCGCCCACCCGTCCGCCGCCGTCCACGCGCCTCCGACTCCACACCCCGTCCCCCGCCCTAGGCAGGTTCTTGTGCGACGACTCAAGCAAACGAAGGTTCACCGCGGGGTCGTGGTGGTTCACGCCGCCGAGAAGCACGCCCGGGGCGCCGTCGGCGGTCATTGCTTTGTCGAGAGTCTCGTCACCGCCGCTACCCGAACCCTGATACCAAACAAAGGAAGTGTCAGTGTTGTATATCGCGCCGTGTGGACAACAGTCACCAGCTGAGAGATAAAATAGGGAGGCGGGATTTGGGAAAGCCCCTACGGCCGTACCTCCCACGAAAGCCCCTCTCCGAACCGGTTCGCCGAGGAAACGTCGTTGGTTTCGCGTAACAACTCAGCCAGCGCAGCGGGTAGCGCGAACGCGTCGTCGCCGCCGCCGCTCGCGTCGCCTCCGGCATCGCCGCCGCGTACATCTCCCCCGCCGCCGCCAACGTCGCCGCCCCGCGCCGGGCTTTTCGGGAACTGTAACGGCGCCGGCAAACCTTTGCCGCCCGGACTCGGAGACGGCGACGGCGACCCGGGCACAGGGCGTGCTTGGCCTGTGGTGGCTGCAATGCCACCTCCGCGCTGCTGCTGCTGCTGCATGGGCAGCGGGAACTTCGACGACCCACCCACGCCGCCTGGCCCGGGTTGCGGCGAGCCGTTGAGCGCGTTGATTTGTTGCTGCTCCGGGGTTCCGGAGACGCCGCCGCCCGGAGGGAAGGACCAGCTCTGTGGCTGCTGCAGGCCTTGCGTATCCGCGCCGCCCGGGGCGCCCCAGGACCCGCCATTCCCCCCGAGCGAGCCTTCCCGTCCCTCCTTTTTGGGACCGGGAATCGCCTTGCCTTCCAACCCGTCCGCAGCGTTCTTCGTGGCAAGCGGCGCCGGCACACCCGCGCCGCCCCCCAACACGCCGCCGCCGCCAGCCTTGGAAACCGGCACCGGCAGCGTCTTCTCCGGCGCGCGTTTCAGTTCTTTCTGCGCAACGGGTTTGGGGTCAGTACCAGTAGTCGTACCAGTACTGGCGGCTTTGGAATCAGAACTCGCGGTACTGTCTTGACGTGACAGTGTTTCAGTGCCGGTTTTGTCCGCCCCCGCGGTCGCCGCCGCCAGGGCCAGCTCAGCCGCGACGTTCACGCTGATACGATAAAAACCGAAAGTGTCAGTCTCTCGTAACGTGTATTACGTGAACAGTCAGAGGGAATAGTCCCTTCTGGTACGAGTATGGGCAATCAGGGAGGCGGAACGTGGGAAACGGGAAATACGCACCTGTTCGCTTTGTTCCTCGCCGCGACGTTCTCCAGTTCGTCAAGGTCCAACTCCTGGTACATCTCCTCCACGTCCGCGAACTCGTCGAAGTCTTCCTGGTTGCGTTCCAAGTAGTCCTCCACGAGGTCTTTCAAGTCATCCGCGTCAGCGGGTTCCAGGGCGTCGTCCTCGACTAGCCGTTCGCAAAGCTCGAGCCGCGCGATGTGCTGGTGATGCCTGCTCATGCTCTCCTCCAGCTGCCCCAAGCGCGTGCCTCCCGGAGTAGAGGTCTTGGATTTCCCCTTCTTCGAGGATGCCGAAAGCGACTCGATTTCGTGTTCGAAAACCTCAATCTGCTCGTTCATCGTCTCCATCGCGTTCGCGATCCACTCCTTCGCGTCGTCCTTCGCCTTTTCCTTCGGGTCCTGAGATTGGTAAAACAAAAGGTCAGTCTTCCCGTGACTTGTATTACGTAAACAGTCAGGGTAATCGGTCTGAACAGTCACAGGCGCGTTAGAGGTAAAACAGTGCGTATGTGCCGTGTGTAGTAGTTGTCGCCAGTACGCCGTAAATGTTACGAGTAGTGCACTCAAAGAGGGTCCGTAAACAGTGCGCCTGGATTTGGGAAACGCGCACAAAAAAAAAAGGCCGTACCTTCGCCAAACGCGCCGCCGCCAACCCCTCTTTCGAAAACGCCTTGGTTTTGGTTTCCTTCTCCACCACCTTGAACCGCTCCATCTCGATTTCTATTTTCTTGCGGTACTCCAACAACACGGTCTTGTCCTTCACGTCATTCGAAGCGGTCCACTGCTTGACTTGGTCGCGGAATCGCTGCAGCTTTTTGATCTCCTTTTTCAAATCGGACTGATTAGATCCGACGGGATTGCGATCGGATTGGTGAGGTGGGGTCAAGGGTTAGGGCAAGGGTAGAGGTTTGTTCGGTTGGAGTGGTTGTGGAGTCCTAAACGCGGCATTGCGTGCTCCCACGTGGTCCTACGACCGTACACTACTCTAGTAGTGCTGTGGTCTGTCGCTCCTCCTAGGACTACCGCGTGTAGGGTTTTTTGGCGTGGAATCCGGCACCGGAACCGCGGGGCACGCTAAATTGTCCAGTCATCGCCCCCGACTCGGTGGGTTCGTGGTCGGTTGCGTGAACAGTGGCGCGTTTGAGAGCCGCGCGACGTGCCCGTCGTGCCGTGCCACGGGTGACGTGACACGAACAGCGCCATCACACCGCGACCCGCCAGACCGCCAAGACCTTGTCCTGTTCGATTCCCTTGGCACCTTACCTCGTATTTCTCCTTGTGCTCCTTGGTCTCCGCGTTCTCAACCTTCTGGAAGATACGCTCGAACACGTCCATGCCCTCGTCGATTTTCTTCATCGTCCGGTCGATCTCCGACTGGAGCTTACGACGGTCCGCCATGTTGACCTGGCGCCGGAACCTCCAAAGGTCCACCTGGCCGAGCGCGCGCCTTCGTTGTGAATGATCCGAAATCGAGAAACCAGTGCTTTGTGTGAGCAAACAGTCATCACGATTCGGGGTTCGAAAAATACAAGTCCTGACGACCGATGCGTGTGATTGACAACTCGCGCCCGTACGCGCGTCCCGCCGGCCGCCTCACAGCTCTCCCACCGTGTCCGCGTCCTCCCCCCCCCCAGCCGCGACCTGCGCATCGAGCCCTGTTTCCTCGCCCTCGTCGCTCTCTTCGGCAATTTCCACGACCTCACCGTTCGTCTCTTCCACCGGCTCGTCGGTATCCTCCAAGATTACCTCCACGGCGTTCTCCTCCGGGTCTTCGTCCCCAAACCGCAAGTATTCGGGCTCGAACTCCGGTACCTTTTTCAGGGGTGCGAACACGACATCGCCTGCCAAAATTTGGTCCACGAATTGCGACGCGGTGTTTTCGCTCAGAGCTTTGTCGAGATTCTTAACCGCGAACCGGTTTCTTTTCCCCGTCTTGATCGCGAGGAGCGCCGGGAAATCGTCTCCCGCGTTTTTACTGGCGTCCAGTCCGAAGCCTTTCAGAAAACTTTGCGCCCCCGCATCAGCACCAGTGTCCACCCAGAGAAACGAAAAAGGGTCGTTTCGGTATTTCTTTGAGGTTTGTGATAGCGCTTCTTTGGAGGCTTCTAGCGCTTCTTTGGAGGCTTGCGTTTTCGCGTCTTCGCCCTGTTTTCCCGTGCGAAACGCAAGCACCACGCAGGTTCCAGCGAACCCCCCGAGACAATCGTCGTGCAGATTGGTCTCCGTGAGCTCGCCGAACCGCGTTTCGGCTATTTTTCGGGGCCTCCTTGGGGGCGGGAAGCTCGGTAGCGGCTTGCTGTTCGCGTCAGCCGCATCCGACGGGTCCATTTTTTGACACAAATCAATAAAACTTTTCGTGGACCGAATGGTTTCGCCGACTTTTTCGTCGCCGCCCAGCGTCAAAACAGTGAACCGCCCGCTTTCGCTCGCTGTTCCTTTTTCCAGTCTTAACTTTACACAAACCACGGACGGGAATTTCACGACTCCAAACGTCCTCGCCACCGCGCCTTTGTCGTCCTCCGCCCGCGCGTACCCAAACGCGGCGCTTTTCTTCCGGCCAACCTTGAACTTCACCGCCACGGAGGCGAGCCAGGAGAGGTTCGAGGACGTTTTCGACCCTGATACGATACAAAAGAAAGTGTCAGTTTGGTATATCGCGATGTATGGACAAACAGTAAGGGCAGAGAGAATAGTCCCTTCTGGTACGAGTATGGGCAATCAGGGAGGCGGAACGTGGTGATTGGGAAATACTCACCTGACGCCACGCCTTCGGTTAACAACACGGCTTTCGGAATCGAGGAGTCGCCGTGGTGCAGAAACGAGTGCACGTCGGCGTACGGCAGTCTTGGGGCGAGCAGGTCGTCTACTGAAGTTTTCGCGGCACTTTTCAAGGTCACGAACTCAACAATGCCGTCCTTGTCCCGAGCGCCTTCGTATTTCTCGCCTTTCGACGCTTTTTCCCGGCCAGCCGAAAAGGAAAGGATCGTGGGGAACCCGGAAACGCCGTGCGTGTCGCACAGCGCTTTGTGTTTGTCGCAATCCACCGCCGCGAGTGTCGCGGGTGCCTTTTCCTTTTTGATTGCCCTAGCTGCGGCTTCGTACTCCGGAGCGAGCTTCTTGCAGTGGCCGCACCAGGGGGCGTAGAATTCGACGAGGTAGAAGCTTTGCACGTCGTTCGTGACTTTCGCTTTGAACGATTTCGGGTCCAGAGACACCACCTGGCTGTCGTCCGCGTACAACCCCGAAACAGTTTGGGGGAAACACGCGAGCGCGACAACCAGGGTGACGACCGCGGTGACGAACCCGCAGGAACCACGGGAACGAACCATCGCTGCGAACGTGGCAGAGGCGCGACAGATCTCTGAAAGGTGACGTTCCTCGGGACGAAGGAAAACTGAAACTTTTCCACTCGGCATCGAAACGAAGATGACGTGTCCCATCCACTCCTCTCGTCCCGCACTTCACCCGACGCGTCCGCCGTCCCGTGTCTTCGCACACGCGATGTCTTTCGCGTGCGTTACCCTGGCGACATCCGTGGTCACCGCGGCCGCGGTGCCGAGGGACGCGCGTCGCGCGCCGGTGATGCGCGGCACGGCGGCGACACCGCCGGTCGTGGGCACCCTGCACCGACGGTTCGAGAAGCCGCGCGTCCGTCTCGTGCGTTGCGCTGTTTCGGACGACACGGCCAACGATTTCGTGCCGTGGACCTCCCCCGAGCGTCTTTTGCTCACAGCTGGGTGGCTAGGGTTGGGCAGCACCGCGGTGTTCGTCGCGCCGACGGGCACGACCGAGTTCGACACCGAGTTAATCACTTCATTAATAAGTTCGCCGTTTTCGGGCACCGTGAATCCCATTTTCGAAGCCCTGTTCAACTCCCTAGGCGTCGTCCCCGCGGTGTACGCGGCGTTGCTGTTACCGGGAGGCAAGGACCAGCCACGGCTGCCTCCTGTGCCGCCCATCGCCCTTTCCTTCGCGCTGGGGTTCTTCGCGTTAGGTCCTTATTTAATCACCCGAGAACCGCGCGGCGAAGTCGGTAGCGTAAAAAAGTCCGACCTCGGGTGGGCGACCAAAACCGTTTTCGAATCCAAAATCTTCGCCGTCGGAAACGCCGCGTTCGCCACGTTTCTAACAGCCTACGCGGTGTCGCACGCGGACACGGCTTCGGTGCAGGGTTTCGTCGAGTTGTGGACCACACAAAGCGCGCTGTGTTGCGTTTCCTCGTGCGATTTGCTAGTGCTGTCGCTGGCGTTTGGAGGCGTCATCGCGGAGGACATGGAGAGGCGCGGGTTTTCCCACATTCCCGCAGCCGCGTTCGCCGCGGTGCCCGTGCTAGGGCCGTGTCTGTGGCTGGTGGTAAGACCAACGCTGGAGGAGTAGAGTTCCGGGTTCCGGGTTCCGGGTTTGGAGTACGTAGGACCATGTCGCGACTAAGTAGTAACGAGTCGCTCGCCGGTAAGAGGGCAAAGTTTTCGGACACGAATCTTCCTTTACAAGGAAACGCACGTACAACGCGCGACTAACTTACCCGGCGAACCCGGCCTCCTCCGCCTCGCCCTCCGCCGCGAACCGCGAAAGCCGGTCCACCAAACACAAGCACTCCAGACGCAAATCACCTTCGCTTTCCACCAAACCAACCCTGCCCAGCGAGTCCCGTAGTACCCCCGCGAAACCGCGGACTCGCCGGTTCACGCGCTCCACGTTTTCTGGATTCAAATCGGATTCGGTTTTTTTTTTTTGTGGATCCACGTCCGCGTCGCCGCCGCCGCGTTTCGCGCTCGGCGTCAACGCCAACGCGCCTGGCGTGCGCGGCGAGACGGGAACGGGAACGAAATTTGGATGACCAGAGCTACTAGTATGCCCAGTATCTCTAGTACCTTCCGTATTATCTCCACCAACAAAATCTCCTTCAAACAAGCTTTCATCGTCGTCGTCGCCGTAAAAGAAATCCCCGCCCCCGAGCCAGTGTTGCGGATTTTCAAAAGTTTGCGTTTGGGTCGGCGGCCGCGCGAGCGTGGCGTCGAACAACGCCGGCGGTGGTTTCGATGACGCGGCAGCCGCGCGCGCTCGCTCGCGCGTAAGAGATCGGTGTCCCTCGCGCTGGGAAAACCCGAACACAGAAGGGTCATCCGGTTTAGATGGCGGGCGCGGCGACGCTTCGTCGAACGAGAACCCACCGGCGTTTTTGTCCTCATCGCTCTCGGAAGTACTTGCGGACCCATCGTCGTCGGACCGTAGGGCTCGCCGACCACCCGAGACGTGCCTCTGCCACTCCGCGTCTTCCTCTTGTTTGAGCACCGCGTATTTCGCTTCCCGTCGTTCGTACGCGGCTCTTAACGAGGTGTCGTCCAAACCGGCGCCGTTTACAAACGCGGATTCGGAACGCGTTTTTTCTCCTAAAACCGGCTTCGAAAAACTAGCATCGCTCTCCGGCGATACAGGTTCGGGGGAGGATTTAGGGTTTAAAAACTCTGAAGTCTTGCCGGTGTTTCTGTCGTTGGCGTTTGACTCCTCACGACGAGTCACCCCTCGTCTCGCCCCAGCCCTCAAAAGACGTTCCCCGGGAGTCGCCGCCCGGGCGTTTGCTTTTACGGAACTCGTGTTGCTATTTCGGTCAGTCATTCTCGGAGCCGCGCGCGTTTCGAAATTGGTACCCATACCATCCAAATACGTCTCGGTCTCTTCCCCCAGCGCGTGCGCTTTCTGCAGGGTTTCTTGGTTAAAAAACTCCCCTGTGTTGAACAAACACGCGGTGGCTTGCAGGCGCCGCACCTCGGAAGGGCGCTCGACGTACGCCGTGACGAAGAAACGCATGACGCGCGCAATTTCCACCGAAACATTCGGTGGTGTTTCGAAGCGCCTCGTTTCCAGTTTTTTGTTCGCAGCGCTGTACGCCCTGAGCTCAAAGGTTTCGTCATCCACGGCGCACCACGACGTCAGTGCGTTGAACCCGAATATTGTCACGCATTTTGCAGTTGCCGCGTCCACGAACGCTACGCCGTTCACATCAACGTACAGAAACGTTTGCCGAGACGACCGCTTAGTTGCTCGAATGCCGAGTTTCTCGTGACAAAGAACCAACACGGACTCGGGTTGACTGGGAGACGCATCATCGTGGGCGTTTCCAGAACCCGACCGGTCATCGAAGTGCGGTCCGGGTTGCGCGCCACGCGCGGTCGCGATGTCGGACCGCGAACCAGGGGTACCGCCTCCTCGCGCCATCACCGCCGTGTGGCCTCGTTGTGGTTTGAACGCAGAAATCAGTCTTTTCGGGCGCTGAAAAAAACAAGGAAAATACGATCTAGGCACCCGATCTCAGAGCGACGGCGCGCGGAGGTTCTCTGGACCGCGTTGGCGCTGGGTCGACGTTGGACGTGGTGGCCCGTGGCGCTCAGTCTTTCGTGCACCATCCGTGGTACACCGACCGGTCGCCGCGATGAGCACGCACACCACGTACCCCCTGACCGTCGCCGGGGTGACGTACCACGTGCAGTTCCCACACAAGGCGTACGACTGCCAGCTGACGATGATGGAGAAGGTGTTGGAGTCGCTCGCGACGGGGCGAAACGCGTTACTGGAAAGCCCTACGGGTAAGAGCGTTAGGGTACCGAACGTGCCGAACGCCATCGCACACGGACCGTCCATCACGAACGTTTCCAGACCAAAAACAACCGGCCCCTTCTCGGTTGGCACCATTCCTTTTCCAAACATTCATTCATTCGCGTCCTGACTTTCCTTTCCCAAACATTACCAAACGTCGCGTTCTCGCAGGCACCGGCAAAACGCTGTGCATGCTGTGTGCGGCGCTCGGGTGGAGAGACGCGTTCGTGCGACACGAAAAGGATGCTTTGAAAAAGAACACGGCACAAGGAGCTGGTGCTGACGTATTGCCGAGTGGTGTCGCGCGAAATCATCGCGTATGGGCAAACAGTCTAAACGAGGAGAACGCTGTTACTCAAAACCAGCCAAAGAAACGAGACTGTGTCGAGATGCAGATCGGCGATCACCTAAAAAAACAAAAACAAAACGGAGCAGACTCTTTCGGCGCCGGCAAGATGGCCGGCCCGTCCTTTGATTTCCAAAACAACGAAACCTACGCCACGAAAGGCCCGGTGATAATCTACGCCAGCCGCACGCACAGCCAGCTGGCGCAGGTGATTAAGGAACTCAAAGCCAGCGCGTACCGCCCGCGGATGGCCGTTATCGGGTCGCGGGCGCAGATGTGCGTGCACAAGGAGGTTAAGAGTCTCACGGGGACGGCGCAGCGGGCGGCATGTAAGCAGAAAACGAGTTCGCGAACCTGCGCGCACTACAACGAAGTTGACCGGTTTCAAAAAGCCGAGCCTGATTACGGGAAAGGGGTACCCGTGGACATCGAGGACCTTACCCAGCTCGGCGAAAAAGGACGAATCGGGGGAGGGTGCGGTCCTTGTCCTTATTACCTTTCGCAGGTACGTATTGGTATTGCGCGTTTCCCAAATCCAGGCACCTACGCTTGTCGATTGTCCGCCCGTAATTACGTAATACACGCGGTCCGAAAGACTGACACTTTCTTTTATTTACCGTAGAACATGGCGGAGAGGGCGGAGATTATTTTCACGCCGTATAACTACTTAATCGACCCCAACTTGAGACACGCGTTCGGCAAGAAGTTCGACTGGAAAAACGCGATTTTGCTATTCGATGAAGCGCACAACGTGGAACAGGCGTGCGCGTCCGTGGCTTCGTTCGATTTGCCCGCCGCGCACCTAGCACAGGCGGTGCGGGAAGCGCAGGAAGCGTTTGAGCTCGCGGCGAAGGAGGAGGAACACGATTTGGCTAAAAACGAAAACGAGCAAACGCTACGGTTCAACGCGCGCGGGCGTGAGAAACACGACGGTTTTGGGGGTGATGGTGGCAATTTGGGGGTGAACGGCATGAAACACGACAGAAGCAGTGGCGTGGATGACGAAAACAAGCGAACCGCGCTGGATTACAAAACGCTGCGAGGCATGTTACTGGCGCTCGAGTCTAAAATCGCGCGCGAACTTTACGAAAACGGCGCCGGCGAGGCGAACTCGAAAGAAGGCCGCGAGCTCGTGAAAGGTCCCGAGCATTTCTTCGCCATGCTTTCCGCGTTGAAAATCACCGATCACGCGAGCGATTTGAAAGGAGGAGGGACGGTAAAAATGCTCACGGACTTAGCCAGGTGTGCTTGTGTTTTGCTCGCGGGCGAAGCCGCCGGGGTCGGGCAGAAATCGAAAGCCACCGCGAAATCGTTTCGCCTCACGGAAGTCGCGGACGCCCTTGACAAGGCGTTTGCGTTGCGCAAAAACGGCAGCCTGGACCAGTTCCGGTTGCGGATAGGTGTGCCGCCAGGCGATGGGGGTGGCAGCGACTTTCAAAACGGCCAACAAAACGGTCAGAAAAACGGCTCAAGCAACCAATCAAAAGCCACGATAGGGCCCACTTTGAGTTTCTGGTGTTTCACCCCCGGCGTGGTGATGAAGGCTTTGAAAGCGGCGGGGGTGCGGTGCGTGATTTTGACCAGCGGGACGTTGTCGCCCATGACATCGTTCGCGAGCGAATTAAGCATCCCCTTTCCAATTCGCCTCGAGAACCCGCACGTCATCCAAAGCGACCAGGTGTGGGGAGGGGTGGTACCGGTCGGACCGAGCGGCGTTCGGCTTAACAGCAGCTACCGGTTCCGGGACACGGAGACGGTGCGCATTTCCCAATCACCACATTCCGCCTCCCTGAATGCCCATACTCGTACCAGAAGGGACGGTTCTCTGCCCATTACCCTGACTGTTTACTCATACACATCACGACCGACTGACACTTTCGCCTTTTATCGTATCAGTACCGAGCCGAACTCGGGAACGCCATCGTTAACTTTGTGCGAGTCGTCCCGGACGGCTTGCTTGTTTTCTTTCCAAGCTACGGCGTGATGCGGAGCTGTGTGAGCTTGTGGAAAAGTCACGGAACCCCGACTATTTGGGAACGCATCTGCGCGGCGAAGCACGCGGTGGTCGAGCCTTCAAACAAAGCCGAGTTCCACCAAGCCTTTGGCGAGTTCAACGCGGCGCTGGGGTTACAAACCGGCCGGTTGGACGGGAAGTTCGTGGATCCGGAGGACGGGGCGGTCGCTAGAACGGGCGAAGTCGCGCGGCACAAAGGAGGCGCGGTGTTCTTCGCGGTGTGCCGGGGAAAAGTAAGCGAGGGAATAGACTTCCCCGATAAAGCGGGACGCGCGGTGATTCTAACCGGTACGGCCGTAGGGCGTTTCCCAAATCCAGGCACACTGTTTCAAGCCCCGTTCGTGACGTCCACTAGTCATTAAAAGGAAGTTACTGCATACATCACAAGTGCACTGTTTGCCCATACGTTAAGACTCAAGACTGACGCTTTTCCTTCGCAACAGGCATCCCGTACGCCCCCAAAGCGGACGCGCGCGTGCGTTTGAAACGCGTGTTCCTGGACGCGAAAGTGAAGGCCGGCGCTGTTAACTCCACTTCTTCGACTAGTGCTGGCGACTTGTTATCCGGCGAACAGTGGTACTCCCAGACCGCGATGCGCGCTGTGAACCAGGCCTTGGGCAGAGTGATACGCCACCGGCACGACCACGGCGCCGTGATTTTGTGCGACGGTACGTACCGCGTTTCCCAAATTATAGACGACTTGTTTGCCCACATCAGACGTTAACCACCTAGTTTTACCCATCAAAAGAGCGGTTCGCGTACGGCAACGTGCGGAACCAACTCAGCGTGTGGTTACGGCCGGCGATTCAGAACTTCGAAGCCTTCGGGCCGGCCGCGGCGCAGCTGTCACGGTTCTTCAAGAGGTGCTCTTTGCGAGGACAGCCGCCAACTGAGAGACGCACTACGGTCATGACGACGCAAAACGGTGGCAACGGCGACGCGACTGCGAAAGACGCAGCAGTGACTACGAATCAAAATCGGGGCTGCGCGCTTAGCGTCGTCGGCGTCTCTGGCGCTATTCCCAAACAGTTCCTGAGGGTCGCTGACCCGCGTGACGCGCCTCCCGCGTACCCGGCCCGGCTGGGCACCGGGGGAGGTACCACCGCTACAGGCCGGCTAGCTGCGGCGTTAGCGTTGGGTAGAGCGAAAGCCGTACACAGCGCGGGGGCGCCGAGTGATGCGAATGTAAAGAATGGAACCGCCAGTATCGCGGGTTTGCCGCGGCGCGCGAATGGCGCGGATTGGTCGGCGTTTGGAACACAAACCGCGGGCGCCGCGGCGCGAGACGAAACGCCCGGGCAGGCGAGCGCCCGGGACGTTCCCGTCGATCCTTCCGGGCTTCTGTCCGATATCGAGCACAAAAATGACTCCACAAATCCAGGCTCCACGTCAGACACGATCCGCGTGTTCATGCGTCGCGCCAAGCACGAGCTTTCGCGGTCGGCGTACGAAACCTTGACAAACGTTTTGCGTCGGTTCAAAGCGAACGAGCCGGGCGTGGACGTGGCGCAGGTTTTGCGAGTCGCCACGAAAGTCTTGGGGGCTTCCGAGAAACCGGGGCCGCACGATTTGTACTGCCTGTTCGGTGCGTTCGTGCCTAGCCAGCACAGGCACATTCACACCAAACACGTCGCAGCGCTTCGTGAGGCGCTACTCGCGAAGAGCGCCGCCGATCCATCTGAGGCATCGTTCCTTTCCAAGAAACAAAAAACTTCGGATGGAAACAATCAAGAAAGAGCCACGAACGCTTTGTCCCGGGGCGGTGCGTTGGGTGGATTTGCGGCCGGCGTGCCTGGAGGTTCATCAGCTCTTCCTGGAGGCGCATCAGCAAATCCCAGCACCCGCGAAAACGCACACCAATCCGTCCCGGTCGCGCGCCCGCCCCCGCGGTGCGTGTTGTGCGGCAACGCATGCGGCAAACCCTTCAACGCGAAGTGCGGGCACTGCGCGTGCTACGGGTGCTGGCTTGAACACTTCACGAATTGCGGTGAGAAAAAAACGGAAACCAAGTGTCCCAGCTGTCACCAACCCGTGCTGAAAAAGCACCTCAACAAGGTGTTCTTCACGTGATGGCAGTGACGAGGTAGGAGCGAGGAAGGGTTCATTTTTAATCCACGATTGTTTTGTAGTCCGCGCGCGCGCGTTTCAAACGTGTCGATGCTCTTGCTCTCGCTGCATTTCGTCACCTCACGTTTTCATCGATCTCCATTTGAATCGATAGGAAGCCTCGCCCTTGATCGGAACGATTCCAGCCTGGCTGCCAGCGGGGCTGCATTTTAGCTTCTTGTTCCCGCCAAAACGCATAAAAAAAACAAGGAAGGTTTTCGGGCGATCTCGCTCGCGCCTGGGTTTTGCAGATCGCCCTCCACGCGCGCACCACAAGTAGCGGGCGCGAGGCCTACCGGGTGGGCGGGCAACTAGTTGACGCGTGCGTGCGCGTTGGGAGTGTGCTGACCGGCCACGCGATCGCGCGCGCGTGATACGCGGAGCGCACCGCGCGGGCCGGCGGCGCGGGGGTTGAATTGGGGTACACAATTCCTGGGCCAAGCGTGGGCGGGTTCCACCACTGTTTTTTAGTGCAGACATGAGTCGCCCATCCTTCCGCGCGCGCCCAATCGACGTCAACCAGAGCCTGGCGATCGTGCGAGAGGAACTCGACCCGGATCAGGTGGTCGCAAGGGAGGTAACGCACGGACATCAAACCCTGGATGCGGAGAACGAAGAGGTGCGTGCGCGTTCGGGCGCGCCTGGCGTGACGTCGGCCGATTGCTGCTTGTACAAGAAAAGTGTCAGTCCTATATGGGCAAACAGTGTTGGGATTTGGGAAATGCAAACGTACCTCGAAAACCTGGTTCAAAAACCCACACGTGTCGTTTTTTTAAATGCATCTTCATTTTTGCCATTTTCAAACTCGGGGATTCATCGCCTGACTATTCAAAACCTTCCCCCCCTACACAGGTCTTGACCAAGCCCGCGGACGGCAAGGCCAAGGATGGCAAGCTCGCGGAGATCCCGATTCCCGAAATCCGGAACGTGGTTTCGTACAAACAGGATTACCGCGCCAACTACGCGAAATCGCAGACGTACCTTCGCAACAAAACATTCGGCGCCCCCCCCGACGACGTGGTGGAGTACGACCTGGACAACGACGACGAGGACTGGCTCGTGAAGTACAACGACGGCCAGAACCGGCTTCCTGGGGAGAAGTTCGAGCACATGATTTGGAAGCTGGAGGTGCGGTGCGGCGAGGCGAACGAGCTGGCGATGGAAATCGTCGCGGCGAACGCCACGGAGAAGGGCCAGATCATTTCGTACCAGGACAAGTGTCTCGCGATGGCGGGCACGGGGGCGCTCCCCAAGGGCGACGCGCTTGAGCTGCTGAAAGACATGTCAGGAAGGCCCGCTATCATGGAGGCGGTGTACGAGTACTGGTGCGAGAAACGACTCGCGACGGGCAAGCCATGTTTGCGCCGGCTCCAGCCGCCCCCCGCGCCGAACGACGCTAATCCGTTTAACTGTTTCCGGCAAAGGGAAAAAACCAACCGGCCGCAAACAAGACGACGGCGCGAAAACGACGCCGGGAGCTTCGACAAGATGCGCCAAATTCGGAAACACATGGAGATGGTGTTCGCGGTTGTGGAGCTGCAGCTGCGGCGGGAGGAAAAAAAAAGCGACCGGTGCCGAAGCGAGAGCGACTGGCAGGCGCTACAGATCAACCTGAAGCACGAGCCGCGGAGTACACACGAAACCATCGAAGCGGAGTTCGCGAAGAAACCCACGTGTGCGCCGATCAAGGCTGAGGACCTGGAGTGGGACCCGCACCGAACCATCACGATGCCGCTGTCGCGCGTGGAGATCGTGCTGCGCCCCGACGGCGCGTACGGGTTCGGCGGCGAACGGTTCGCGCCCGTTCCCGTGCCGGGCGGGGGTGGCGGGCCTTCCCAGAAATCCGACCGGCACGGCGGGTCGAAGAAACGCAGAAGGGACGACCGGGACCGGGACCGGGACCGGGACGTCCCGACAAGTACTCGGGGGCACGGCTGGGAGGGGGGTCACGGGCAAGGCGGGCAGGGACGGTTTTACGGAGCGCACGGCGGCGGCGGCGGCGCGGATGGCGCGCCGGTCGGTCGCGTCGCCGGGTACTCGTCCCCGTTTGGGAACTCGCCGGCGCAGATCCAGCTCGCGATTGACCGCATGGGCCCGCCAAGGGCGCTTCTGCAAATCGAACACGTCCCCGCGTACCAACCCCCGCCCGAGATACCGGATATCGAGATGCTGTTTGCGCGCGAGCTGGACGCGGCGTCCCTGAAACAGTTCGTGCTGCCGCTCGGCGCGCGCGCGCGGCGGTGCCGCCCGCGGGTCGCCAGAGGCGGCAGGGTCGTGTTCGACCGCAAAGAACCAATCACGCGGACACCGTTTCATTGGGAAAAAGATTTGACAGATTTACGGATTGAACCGTGGACGCCGAACGATGACGGCGACGAGAACGAGCGGACGCCGGTGGCGAGCATCCGGGTGTGAGTTTGGGAGATGGACTGGACTGATCGTCGCGATCGGTAGGTACGAAACAGAAACGAAAGGCGAGTACGTCGTGCGTCGTGCGCGGCGCGACCATTAGATAGCAAACAAGACGAATAACCGTCGATTACGAGAAAGCGAAACGTGTTTCGAGTACGGTATCTCCAAGTATCTTCCCCAGCGGCGAGTTTTCGGAGCGTAATATTTTAACACCCTCCCTATTCCGTTTTCTCGGCGCCGTCGTTCCACTTGGCGAACATCGCCCTTCGCGTTTCGTCGCTCATGCCTTTCGCGGTGACTTTCCGCTCGCCGTCTTGTCGCTTGTCCTCCTTGCGATCGTTCCGGTCGCGCGACCGCGACCGGGAGCGCGACCGGCGCGGCGCGTCCCGCCGGGAAAAGTCTCGGTCTCCGTTTTTCTTGTCGCCTCGGTCGTGTCCGTCGCGGCGCTCACCCTCCCGTCCGCCGTTCCTTTCCCGGCCCCTCCTTCCTTCGTACCGCCCGAACAGGCTTTTCCGCAACTCCCGGCTCACTTTCCGTAGGTGCATGAAGTTGCAGAAACCCGCTCGTCCACACGCCCGCTCTTCGTACTGCCGACACGTGCTTTCCCTGAAGTCCGTGACCGGCGAGAACTCGCACACAATAGCTCGCTTGTCGTAGTACCGCCCGTCAAGCGCGTTCTTCGCCGCCAGCGCGTGTTCCTCGTCAACGAACTTCACGTAAACGTTCCCCACCAAGTGATCCGCCAGGTTGTCACAAACGTTCAAGCCCTCCACCTCGCCGAACAAAGCGCACTCTTCGAACACTGGATTGGGAAAGAAAAGGGTCAGGGAGGTCGGGCCGCGGGTATATCCGGGATTGGTGTATCCGGGACTGGAAAGGGGTCCGGCCCTGTACTCCATAGTATACGGGATTGGAAATACTGTACTCCACGGTATACGTAAACAGTCGTGGTAACAGTCCTCCGGGAGTGCGCCGTTATGGTCGTAATGCTCCAGGATGCAGGACGAGTATATCGCGATGTATGGACAACAGGCACCAGCTGAGAGATAAAACAGTCAGGGGAACGTGTTCAATGGGAAAGGTCCGTACCGTCTTGGTAAAAATCCTCAAAGTGATCCTGGGTTTGCGTTTTCGACATCTGCATGTGTTCCGCGGATCCGGTCGCCGCGGCGTACTCCGGGTTCTCGTACATGTTGGTCATCATAATCGTCTGCGAAAGCGTGGGGCGCATGTGAAGACGCGAACACTTCTCCCCGTGACGACACGCGCCGATCTTGAAGTAGAAAGGACAGTTGACGCGATCCTGGATGATGTTGGAAAAAAAAGAGAAAGTGTCAGAGTGTACGGGCAAACAGTAGTGGGATTTGGGAAATACGCAAACACGCACCTTCTCCGTGCCGTAGATGGACGCGAGGTGCTCCGCCATTTCGCCGGTGTTACGTGTGGTGCGGGGGTGGTCTGAATACCGCGAGACGTAGGCGGTCGGTTTCTGGAAACTTCGAGCGCAACCGGAACCAGTCACGAGCGACGCGACGAGACACACAAGGAAGGCTTGCGTGCGGGGTGGCGCGCGAGAATGCGCGTGGATGGCCTCGATCTGCCCTGTTTATTGCAATCAGAGCTCGTCAAAAAAATTGCGAGTGCTTCTGTTGCGTTTTAGTCGGCGGCGGCGGCGGCCACGCCACGCATTGCCTTCGACACGCACCGGCCCCGCGTCCGCCCGCGCGTCCCTCTCGCGGTCGCCGATACGCGATGCCCAAGCGCTTGCTCGCGAGGGATGACACCGTTTCGTTGGGGGTGGAGTTGAACACGAACACGGCGAGCGTGAACAACGTTGGGAAGCTTTTAACCGTGTTGAAGTCATCCGGGTCGGATGTGCGGGCCACGAAAAACGCCATCATCGCGCTGGAGCGGTGGTTCAGCGAAAGGCTGTGCCTTGGCGATTTGCGTGACAGCGACGCGACCATGGACGACGCCGAACGTACGTACACGGAGTGGTTCGACAAGCACTACAAGGTGTTCATCAAACGGCTTTGCGTTTTGGTGGGTGGCGATGGTGACCGCGGGGATGGAAAAGAAAAGAAGGATGCTTCGAACACAAACACGCAAACAGACGCGAAAACGCGCGTGCTCGCGTTCGCGGCGGTGATGGAGTGCGCGCGGTCGGAGGTTCCGGGGCGGTTCAACAACGAGTTGTTCGGCACGGTGCTCGGTGCGGCGGTTACCGGAGGCAACTTCGGGGAAGAACTTCTCGGGGCGTTGACGAAACGGTACCTCGTGAAAACGGACGTGCGCTACCATTGCTACGCGGCGGTGAAAAGGCTGGCGGAAAGTAGCGATTTGCGGGTCTCGACTTCCGGGAAAGAAACCGCCGCTACAGGTTCCGGCGGTGACTTAGCCAGGAACCTGTACGACGTCCTCTCGCGAACCCCCGCGGAGTTTGGAGATTACAAAAAGAAAAAGCCTACGCGAGAAACGAAAGAAACTTCCGGCACGAAAGCGAAACCCGCGGCGGATGACGCCGACGGCGAGGATTTCGAAGCCATGTTGGGGATGATGAAAGGCACCGAACAAACTTTTCCGGATGGCGAGGATGGAGAAGATGCCGATGCCGACCCATTCGGAGGGGCTTGGTGTAAGGAACAAGCGGTTGGCGAGCGCGCCGCTTCTGACACGGCGGCGTTGCGCGCTTCTTTGCAAACGGGCTCGCGCAAGAAGGCCAGGCAAGCGACCGCGGCCGTCAAAGCGGACGAGGCGCGGTCTTTGTCGAACGAGGTCAATGACAAGTGGGCGGACGGGAAGAAGCACCGGGCCCGGTTCCAGGAAACCTGGCTCGCGTTGCTAAGGAAACCCTTCCCAAACGACGTGTACCGCAAGGTTTTGCTAACCTGCCACAAACAAATCATGCCGCACCTACAAAACCCGTCACTGCTGGGTGACTTTTTCATCACCTCAATCGACCGCGGCGGCTTGGACGGCATGCTCGCCCTGAACGGCATGTTCACCCTGATGACAAGGCACGACTTGGAGTACCCGCGGTTCTACGACCGGCTGTACGTTTTGCTGGACCAGTCGTCCTTCCACGCGCAAAACCGGAAAGGGTTTTTCGAGTTACTGGATATCTTTTTGAAATCATCCGCGCTGCCCGCGTACTTAGCCGCGTCGTTTATTAAACGCTTAGCGCGACTATCACTCACCGCCCCACCCGCCGGCGCGATGGTCGCCGTGGCGTTTATTCACAACCTGTTGCGTCGTCACCCGGGGTGTTCTGTTTTGGTGCACCGGGGCGGCGACGGCGGCGATGGCGATTCGGAAGTCAAAAGAGAAGGAGTCTCCGGCGCAACAACCGCCGCTTCGAGCGATCCTTTTTTGGAAAACGAACAAGACCCGTCCAAAACAAACGCGCTGCAAAGCACGTTGTGGGAAATCGCGACCCTCGGTGAACACCACTACTACCCGCAGGTTGGGAAGATGGCAAAGATGATCGAAGAGAAAGATTTGAGCAACCGGGTGAAAACCGCGGAGCTTCCGGTTGGCGAGCTTGTTTCTGTGAATTACCATAACTTGTTAGCCGAGGAGTTGGGTTCGCGGGTGAAAACCGCGCCCGTCGCGTTTCACCAGAAAACACCAACCGGGCTGTTCCAGACGGCGACCATGAAACTTTGTTTTCCGCCGGAGACGTTCAAGTGGAGCGAATAGGTTTACTGAACGTTGATGAAAAACATTCTCGATTGAACGACCAAGGTGTTAGTAATACCACACCCTAACCTGATCTATCTTTAAAGTAGTACTACCCGGTAAAACCCGTAAAACCCTAAAGCGTATTCATGGTTTTGTTCCGTCGTGGCTCGCTCGGGCCTAGCTGTTTCTGCAACCGCGGGTTAAACACCTCGTACACCACGCACATTGGTTTTTTCTCGTGCCAGAAGATGTAGTGCCGCCCCCAAAACGGCCCGCGCATTTCAAAAATGTCACCCAACGCCTCGTTATCGCCGTAATACACCATGCGCACCTCCCTGTAAAGCTCCACGTTTTGCGTTCGCAAATTAGTCCACATCGGCGACTGCGAGTCCGTCATGAACGTCGCGAAGTCGTTTTTGGACCACCACGACGCCGCGTACACGGCGGGGGTGGTTTTGGTTTTTTTGGCCCCAACTTTTTTGGCGTTGTTTGCGTCGTCCGTCCCGTCCCCAACTTCGTCCCCGACTTCGTCCCCATCTGCATCCCCACACGTATCCCCACACACCCCATCGGATTCTTCCGATATCCGCAGCAGCACCTCTCGTTGCACTAGCTCTCCTTTGATCAGTTGCACGTCCGCGGGCATCGCGCGCGCGCCGCCCGCGCTCGCGAAGTCTCCAATCGGGCCTTGCCGAACGCACTCCAACTGCGTGCACTGCAGTTTCGGGCAAAGCAGCCGAAGGTGGCGGGTGACGCTGCCGTCGGATAAAAGCATGATCCTCCACGCCGGGCTTAGCAGGTCAAGCAGCTCACCACGCATCGCGCTTTCCTCGTCCGCTTCCCACAGCGTGTTTAGTTTGTGCCAACCCGACGAAGACGGGGTCGTGGTGTTCGACGCGGCAGATGCGCCAACGCGATCTGCGGTGACCGCGAAACGTCGGGCGTGGCGTCTCCCTTTTCGGCGACCCCGACACGTAGAAGCGCACGGAACCGGGATGAAAATCGGCGCCGACCTCTGGGACGGCGACGGAACCGCGCACGAAAACGCGCGCTCGGCGCACAGCATCGTCGTGCGTCTCGGTGTGAAGCGCAACGCGGGGAGGACTGACACGTTGTTTTCTGACCGAAAAATCAATCGTATCCCTTCGTCTGATGACCGCATCGCCACCGCCCCACACCGTGACGCGCCGACGGCGTCTGGGGTGCGCTTGGATCGCCGCGATGGCGACGCGACGCGATGCGCTGCGTGCGCTTGTTGGAGGCGCGCGGCTGGTGTGTTTCGCGCGTGTTTCGGCGTCGTACGCCACGACATCGGGCTCCACGACATCGGGCTGGCGCCAGTGGAAAGGGTATGGCAACGAGAAACCTTTGCGCCCGTCGGGAACCACCCGAGGGTCGGGTATGGACGCCACCGCTCGGGACGAGCGACACTTGAACGACTTGTTAGTCAGGAGCGGCCACCACGAACGCGTGTTGGAGCTCGTGGCCGGGTCGCACACCTTCCGACCCGTCAACGTCGCCACCGCGTTTTCCAGGCTACGCTCTTCCTTGAGGCGAATACCGATGTCCGGTGGAGACTCATCACCTGAGAATCGCCGGAAGGAAATCGCACGTGCGATTATTATGGAAGATGACCGGTACGACGCTCTGCGAAACATGCTCATAACATCGTTACCGAGCTTCGGACCCCAAGAGCTCGCCACCACGATCAGCGCGCTGGCGGATATCCACGCCTTCGCCGCGCACGGCAGGCGGCCGGTCATTCGGTTGCCGGAGTTCGACCCTGGCGGTTTCGATTCGCAATTGGCCGTGGCTATCGCCGAATCGATAAAAAAAAACGGTGCCTCTTTGTCACCAAAGCAGACTGTCATGATTGTTTCAGGGCTACGCGGTTTAGGACGCGTGGCGGACCGCGTGGTGGACGACGACGGGTGGGCCACGGTCGCGCGGAGCGTCGAAAGAAACGCCGTTCGCAACGGCGAAGATAAAACTTATAGTACGAGTACGGCTAAGAATCACGTCACAAACCGCGATTTCAAAAAGATATCCAGTACTTCAAACCGCAAAGCCTCGCACTCCGGATTCGACTGCGCGCAAGCCACTACGGTTTCTTGGTCGTTGTTCGCGTCGGAGTGGCGGTCGGCGCGGCGGCAACGGGTGAACCCGGAGCCGTTGGCGAAGGCGCGAAAGTTATTGACAAACGAAACCTGGGCCGGGTTGGCGCGACGAATCGTGGACGGCGCGGCGAGTGGGCAACTGTCATCCGTCCGACTGGTAGCCTTCGCAATGCACGCGTTCACCCGTAGTGCCGAGATGAGGGATGTGCTGCTTACTGACATGGACGACGGCGAACGGGAAAACGCGTTGCGGGCGCTACAGAACGCGGTGGATTTCTGTGCTTTGGATTTGGCATCTTCCAAAAATTACGACAACACCAGAAACACCAAAAACAAATCAACCCCCAATCGGTTGTTAGTCGGGTGGGGGCCCACCCCGCTCAGGGTCGCGTTTGGAAGGGCGCCCAGCGAGTGGAACGCGATCGCGGCTGGGTGCGCGGCGCTCGGCTTGCAGTGCGCTGATTTGTTCAACGCGCCGCCGACGAGGCGGGAAGCAATTGTGTCGGGCGGTGATGACGTCGAAAGTGTTGTTGGTGATGGTGATGGTGTCCAAAGCGACGACGTCGATACCGAAACAGAAACCGAAACCGACGAATCGGTACCACCGAAGTTCGACGTACGAAATTTTTTAGCGCCGGGCGGACGGTTGGACATCGCCGCGTTGCCGCCGATGCCAAACAAAGAGGGGCTGTAAGTAACCGGTAAAGTCGTAATAATTAGAAGTATAGAAAACGGTGTCAGGGGATGTTTTACGTCTTTCCGTGACTCCTACCTATTGTATTACCCCTTCTTCGCTCGCCCGCAACGCGGACGAGCTGAGTTTGGTTTTCTCCCTTTCCTCCAACGAATCGCCGTGCCCGCCGACCACGCCCACCGCGATCAAGGCGAGCGGTTTCAAATTTTTATCCACCCGCGCTTCGTTCACCGCGTCGCCGCCCTGTTTTGTTTCACCTGAAACAACCAGGGCTGACATGTCGTGAACCGTCGCCGCGAGCGGCGGGTTTCCGTCGAGGGGTCCTGTTTTTATTTGTACGCTGTCGGAGGTCATCGAATTATTCAAGTATCCGGGGGCCCAAATCGACCGCACGAAATTTTCCGCGTTCACGGCGCGGATTTCGTAGGGCTCGATTTTGTGCTTATGCGCTTTCGTCGCTAGCAGTGCTTCGCCGGTGACGCCTATGTATAGCGTACCATTTTGGGACGTAACCGCGGCCGCGACGCACAGAAGCAACCGGTGCCCCGCGTGCAATCGGTCGAACGTGCCGCCGACGGAAACCTTGGAAAATCGGCGCGCGCGTTTCGGAGACAACGTGTTTCTTACGCAGGGTTCTGTTTCTGTTTGCGCTGAAGTTCCCTCGGCGTACGTCGCCTCGTCGGTTGTGTCGATAACCACGACGTCACTCCCCGGACTCGCCAGTGACTCGGCACGCACACGCGCGCGTTGCAAGTCCCACCCGCACTGGGGCAACAAAGGCGTGAACGGAAGAACCGGGGCGAACCGCGCGATTGCGTCGCACACCGTTTCCAGGGTGTGTACCACCCGCGCGATTTCTGCTTCGGCCGAATCTTCGTTGGTTGACGTCCCGGACACGTCCGTGTCCCGGAACAGCACCAGTAAGTGTCGTCGTTCCAACGCGCACAACGCCGCGGTTTCCTCCACAATATGTACGTTGGGTGGCGAACCCACCACCAAAACGTGCACGCCCCCGCCGGAGTTCGCGGAGGACTGGGAGGCATCGTTCATTTTCGACGCGCCCGTCGAAACGCAAAAGACGCGACGTTTGGCGAGTGTGATGTGCGCCCCGGATGGAACTCGGGTGGGTTTTCCGTGTGCGGAGTGAACCGCGCGACTACGCGGGCGGCTCGTCGCCGTGGACGACACCACGAGCCGCCTGGAAGCGATTGGCACACGCGACGTCGTGGCGCGACGCGCGCAGACGCGAATGAAAGGCCCACACGTCTCCCGGCGTTTTCCAGGCTGTTGCTCGTTTTCGGTGATATTTGGATGACGAGGCTTTGCTAACAACGAAACAGGGGCCGCCCCCACACCCAAGGCGCACTCGCCTTGAACTCCCTGTCCGCGCCTTCGCGTTGCGAGTCGTACGGCCGGCATGTCGTCGCTTGCGGTGGTCGCGTCGTTGCCCACGCGCTCCGAGCGACGAGTCGCATCGAAACGTGGAGGTGGAGGTGGACGAAATTCGTCGCGATCGCGTCACGCGTCGGTTCGAGCTTTTCATCATCGAAGCGACCCTGAGAAGGGATCAAACAGTGTCCCCGAATGCTCGACCGCCGCCTTCGAACACTTCGAAGGCAACGAAAACGCCCGCAGAAAACTCTCTCGCCGAGGCATGGCCATCGCAGGCGTCAGTGCCGCGCTGGCCGGAACACAACTCGTACCCACGCCCCCGGCCGCAAACGCTTTGGTGGATGAAGCCAACGCGGTGAAAGTATTCGAGAAAACAAAACAATCGATCGTCGCCCTCGCTGAGTACACCGACGGCGGCGTAAACGGCGGGTACGCCAGCAAAGGCACCGGCGTGGTATGGGCGTCGTTCCACGAAGGCGGGTTCGTGGTGACGAGCTTCCACGTGGTGAAGGAGTTCGTGAATGGCGCGCCGAGCGGCGGTGCCGGGAAGGAGAAAAAAAAGAAAAATGATGGCAGCTCCACAAAAATCCTTCGAGTCAACGTCCCGCAAACAAACGGCGCGGGAGGCGATTGGTACGACGCGATCGTGGTTGGGACGCAGCGCGCGAGCGATATCGCGGTGCTGCGGTTGATGCGGCCGGTCGTTTTGGGTGAAGACGAAGGTGTGATGGGTGTTACCTCAAACTCCTCAAAACAGGGTGTTACCTTGAACTCCTCCAACTCCTCCAGCTCCAAAACATTCAAACCTCTTCTCGCCGCGCCGCTCGGGGACAGCGAGACGCTGAAAGTCGGCCAGACCCTTTACGTGTTGGGCGGGATGGATGCGCAAACCACGATGAGTGCTGGTGTGGTTTCCGGACTCCGCCGGTCGATTCCGTCGAAAAACGGCACCACCATTCGAAACGTGATACAAACGGACGCGGAGATCACCGAGCAAAACGTGGGCGGAGCGGTTGTTGATTCCGACGGGCGGTTAATAGGACTCGCCACCACCACGTACGGCCAGCCGCAAGCCGGGTTGGGGTTCGCGGTGCCCACGGACGACCTTTTGAAAATCGTCCCCGCGCTTATCACGCTGCACCAGATTAGCTAACGACTCTATGAATATTCACGTTATCGTTTCATCAAGACCACCTTCCCTACCACCTCGTCTACCACCTCGCCGGGACTCGCAGGAGTGGCGCTGTTTCCAACTCTCTCGTCCGCACCGTTCCCGGTGACGCCGCGTTGAGCAACGCGTTTTTCGTCGCCTCCGGCGACGCCAAAGGATTCTCGCCGAGGAAGTGCGCGGCCACGCCCGCGGCTACGCCGGCGGCCATGGAAGACCCGCTGCGCGTGGCGTACGGTTGTGTGGAAGATACCGTATTTCCCTCAAAGGTATTCCCAAACGCCTTCGCGCTTTGCACGTTGACACCCGGCGCGAACGCGTCTAAACACTTACCTTCCGAGCCGTGTATGTACGCCTCGTCCCGCGAATCGCTCGCGCCGACCGCGAACGTGCCTGTGATTCGCGCGGGGGATAGGTCGCAGGACGAGGCGTTCGGGTCGTTGCCGCCCGCGACGACGAAGAAAACGCCAAAGTTGTTGAAAAGCGTCTCAATCGCCTTCTCCAGCGCACTCGACGATTTCCCGGAACGAAGCCCGAGGGCGAGGACGACCACGGACGGGGTTGCCCGCGAGGTTTCTGTTTCTGTCGAGGAATCTTTTGCGTGCCCCCGTTTCGCCGCGAGGAACGCTCGCACCCACTCCAGCCCCGCCAGCACGTCGGAAACCCGTCCTCCGCCGTCGCACTGCAGCACCCTAACGGAGTGTACCACCGCGTGTGGAGCCACGCCGGTGTGTCTCCCTGCTACGAGCGCGGCGACGTGCGTGCCGTGTCCGTTGCAATCGTCGAAATAGCCGTCGCCGTCCACGACGTCCACGCCTACGCCCAGTTTTATAAACTCCGCGTGTTTCGCGTACACGCCGGTGTCCAGCACGAAAACATCCACGCCGTCACCGCCAGCGCGATTCACAATGCCGTCAAGGGGAAGTGTTTTTTGGTCCAGTCGGTCGATTTGCCAGTAGTAAGGAGGCGAGGTACTTTCCTGACCTACTGTGTCTTGCGCGAGCAAACGACGCGACGAGGGCGACGAAAAAATCGTGTCCTCTTCGGTCTCGTCGTCCTCGTCGTCAACGATAGCGTGCACTTCCACGTCCGGTTCCACGGTCGCGTCGAGGCACAAAAGCGCGTCCGCGTCAAGCTCGCCCGCGAAACCCCCGATGAGCCCACCTTTCGCCGCGAACGCTCTTCGACACGCCCCGCGCGCCGTGCGCAAACACTCACGCACGGTTCGTTTCGACGACGAGTTTTTATCGCTTTCGACGACAAAACCTTTTTGTCCTCGGGTGTTCAGCAACGCGCACGCCTCCGCGGCTAACCCCGCGGAATCGTCGTGTTCGAAGGTAACCAACACCCTCTCGGTCGCGACGGCGCACACGACGACCGCGAGTAAAAGCACCGCCGCGAGGAAACCACGCGACCGCATGGAAGCGTCTGAGACGCGCGGGAAGAGTGAAGGAAACAGAAGGAAACAGCGGCGAGTAAACCTCGATGGCGTGAACTGGTGAAGTGAAACGAGTCCAAAAAATTTCACGGCGGGAAAAGCAGAGTTTCGTTTCAAACAGTAGCAAGCCACGACGACCCGCCACTTCCCCCGCGCCGCCGCTACTTGGGCACCACGACCACCAACATGATCATCACCGAACTCCCCCGAACCCCCACCCGTTTCGTGTTCATTAGCAACCTGGTGTCCCCCAGCAGCGCCCACCTCAACGGCGAACTCGCCTGGCTCGGGAAGTGGAAACCGGAGCGCCAGCGTTTTGGCTTGACCCCCTGTGACAGTGACAACGTCAACGTCACCCGCTACGAAGTAGCCGTCAAGGAGGCGAACATCGAGGACACCACTGACGATGAAGTCGTGGCGTTCGTGTTGGAGCGCCTCAACGATGCTAGTCTCCCCAACGACTTCAGCGCGCGCCTCGGCAGGCTTGACTTCTTGTTAGACGCCGGCAGGGTGGGCGATGACTTGCCCGAAACACTCCTCGCGCCGCTCGCGGAAGCCACCGAGAGCATGATCAAGCAAACGATCTGACGCTCCCGCCTCTGTCTAAGCACTACGACAGTGCGTTTTTTATGGGTCCGTGGTTCGTGTTCAAGACGAAAAGGGGCGTGCTGAAAGGAGACAGGGTGCACGAAAAGCACGCCCTGGCGATGTGCAACGCTGGGTGCTTCGGTCCTCTCACACGCCTCGCGCACAAAGCCGTCGTCAAAGCCTACGTCGCCGCCGAGCCCGCGATCGATATTTCGGCTTCATTCGATGCATTCGTCATGAGCGGTGGGACGTCGAAAACGTTAGTCATGGCGACTGACCCGGTGTATTCCGACCAATTCGCCCGCGACGCTATGATGTACCTGAACATGTCAATGAAATACGTTGACTGCGCTCGCGCCGTGTTGGACGATCCCGAGCTCGACGCGGCGCACGAGAAGTACCCGGAAGTGATGCGCGCTTTACGTGACGTAAGCACCAGTGACGACATATTCGACAAGTCTGAGTGTGCGGGGATGATGTGCGTGGCCTGGATACTGCGCTGGCGTCTGAAATTCGGGGACGAACAAGGAGCTGCCGAAATCCACGAAGCCGTCATGAAACACGTCAAGGCGAAATCGCCAATAAGCGACGGGCTCTTCGAAGTCGCCTTGGGCGAGGTCCGCGCGCACGTCGCGGCGAGTCAAACCGCGTGAGACTGTTTGAATCGTTCCAGTGGAATACGCACCCGGGACGAGACGAGGACGAGTGTTTGTTTGTCACGACGCGAGGAAGAAAATCGAATACTTTTTTGAATCACAAAAATAACTCCGCTACGCGCCGTCGCCGCCCAGCGCCGCGCGCGCCGCGGCCAACACTTCGCTCTTCTCCAGCGCGTCACCCAGCGCCGCCATTTTGAACGGCCGGCCGAGTTTCGCGCCCGCCATCGCCCGTGCCGCCTTCACCGCCGGCAGGTCAGGCAACGCGACTCGAACGGTCGGGTCCCGGCGCCGAGGCGCGCCCATCGCCGCCGACGCCGCGGCGCTCGCGGCGGCGCTCGCCCCAGCCCCAGCCCCCGCGGTGGCTTGCCAGAACTCCCGCCCACTGGACGGGCACATGTGGTCGGGAATGAACGTGTTGCACGTGTTCGCGCAGCACACCACTTGTTTCGTCATGGTCAAGTCAAACTCGCACCGCCGTTTCCCACCGCCCGCGGCCATGACGTACCGCCCTTCGTCGCGCTCCCCGCACCCCTCCGACGTCCACACCTCATCGTCGGCGGCTACGGAACACCCGGGGGTCCGGGTACCGGCGGTGACTTGGTTGTTCGCGCACAACCCGCCCCCGACCTCGTCGCAGTGGTGCAGCGCCTTTGCGTACGACATCGCATGTTTGTTTTCAGCGCACTCGCCGCACATGTGGGGGAAATTCGCGGTGTTCCCATACCGCCACCCCGTGGCTTGGCAACAAGACTCCGCGTGTACGATGAAGTCGGTTTCCTTGACGTCCTCTTCGAAGATGTGGCACGGGGGGGTGGCGCAGGTGGAGCACTGCTCCATGAGCGTGGGGAGGACGGAAGGGATGAAAATAGGCGCGGGTGGGGGGGAGGGGGTTCCGTTGTCGATCACCACCACCACGCCGGAGTCGTCGTACGCCGCGTTCGCGCGCCGCGCCGTTTCCGCGGCGGCGGCCGCTTCGGGCGAACCGGGAACGGGAAACGGAGTCGTCTCGGAACTCGAAGTCGAATCGGAAGACGAGTTCGCGTCCCCGTCCCCGGGTTCCTCAAACGAGTTCGCCTCGAACGCGTCGCTTGTGAACTGCAACGCCTCGCCGTCCGAGTCAGTAGTTGACTCAGGCGCAGATTGCGAAGTCGACTTAGTGGACTGTGCGTCGTCAGGTGACTCGTCGTCGGATTCATCCGAGTGGTGCGTGAGCTGGTCAAACGCGCCGTCGATCGCGCTCATCACCCCGTCCACCGTGTTCGTTGTGGCGACTTGAATTGAATCATCCGCGTCCTCCAGTGCGTCACCCGTGGCATCCGCGCCACGCTGTGCCGAGTCACCGGCGGCGTCCAGCGTCTGTTGAATCGACACACCCACGTCGTGCGCACCGTGTTGAATCGAGTGACCGGCGGCGTCCAGCGTCGTCACGATGGCATCACCCGTTTCCTCCGCACCGTGCTGCACCGAGTGCCCCGCGGCGTCCAGCGTCGACAAAATCGCATCACCGGCATCCTCAGCCGAGTCACCCACGTCATCCGCACCGTGCTGCATCGAGTTTAGTACGGATTCACCCGCGTGTTCCACAGAGTCACCCGCGTTCTCCGCCGCGTGAACAACCGATTCACCCACGCGTTCCACAGCGACACCGGCGTCGCGCGCCGCGTGTGTCACAACCCCTTCCGCTGTTTCCTCAGGAGTCACAACGCCGTCGTCGCCGGACATCGGTTCGTTTTCTTTTTCAGAAACCGGCTCGTCCAAACCCTTTTCGATTTTCTCCGCGGCGTCGACGTTCTCGGAAACGCCGCTGTGCTCAATCATGGGCGTCGCCGCGGGCGTGGGGTCGGCGTCGAAACCGGTTTCGTCAACGAAAGCAAAGCGCTCGCCCGGGGTGGGAGACCCGGGAGACGCGTCGGTTGACTTTGTGTAAATCGAAGACGTCGACGCTGGGGCGGGTGTGGCGGGCGCGGCAGACGCGGCGGCGGCGGGCAAAGGCGTCGCCGCCGGCACCGGTCGCGGCGCCGGCGGCGCCGGCGGCGACGCCGGTCGCCGCGCCGCGCTCCCCGCCGTGTCCAGCACGGTCACGGTTACGTAACCCTTCGTAACCGTCGCGGTGGAGGAGACGGTGAGTGAGGAGGTGTCTGTGACTTGCCCGCCGGTTTCGTCAAGGGCACCGGCCACGAAGTTCGCAACTGGGGCGACCGCGTCGGTGGCGTTTCCGGAGGTGACGTTCCCTGAAGAAGCGACGCCGCAGACGCGATCAGCCCGCGATGGCGCCATCACCGTCTGCGCGTCTGGGTTCTTTGCGGAAACTAGGTCGCTTCGTATCACCGCTTGTTGAATCGAAGAAGGCGACTTCGCGTAGTACGTCGCGTACCCTGCCACGCCAGCAGTGCTCCCCGCGCTGCCTCGCCAAACCGCGCCCGCGGTGGCGTTTTCCCCGAGGTGCAGTAAAAGGCAGTCGCCGTGGTTCACGCCAAAGTTGAACGCGTCGCAGGCGCGGGTTTTGTCGCACGCCGTGGCGCACTGCTCCACATCATCCACGAGGAACGTGAGTCGGTGTTCGGTGAGACACCACGCTGGACCCCTGCTTGAATCAACCGTGACGTCGGGTTGCACGAAATCAGACTCGGGGGTGAACACGCCTTCCCCACCCGCGCCGCACATGCGGCAGGCGTAGTCGGCGTGCGTGTCTTCGTTTCTGGAAACGTCAAACCCCAGAGTCAGCTCGCGTCCCGCAACCACCCTGAAGGCGTGGTAGGAAACGCACTTGTCCTCCCTTCTGCACATTTCCCGGCAAAAATCGAGGGTCGCATTTTCAAACCCGCCCACGTCAGTCACGCACCCGCTCTGCGCGTCGCCGAGCTCGGCTGTTGGTTTGGGTTTGGCGGCGTCTTTGGCGGCTCTTTTCTTCCCACCAAGCGACGACTTCGGGTCGGCCCAATCCACGTTCGCGTCGCTCCAGTCGATGCCGGTACTGCCCTCGATTCTTTCCACGATGTCGCACAAGCCGTGGTTGACGTCAATCAGCGAGTGCTCCGAGGAGTGGTCGAGGCTCAGCGTGTACGTGTTCAAAAGCTCCGCCTCGGTCCACTCCGCGGACGCGGCGAGCGCCGTGGCGATTCCCACGCCGCCTTGCAGGTGCGCGAGCATCCCGGGCTTGTACGTGTACGCTCTTCCGGAACACTGGGGGGGCTCCAAAACGGAGCACCCAGGAATGCCCATGCCGCACATGGACGCGTCGGCGAGGCCGAGCGGGACGGGCGTTGGGGCGCCGCCCAGCGACGTGACGCCGTGAAACGTAAACACATCGTCGCCGCCGATAACACCCGCGGCGGCGACGACGCCAGCCGTCGCCGCGACGACAAGGGCGCTGGTTGAAATTCGTCGGCGCGCAGCGTGAGACACCACCGCGCCGTCCCGCGCCGTGACCACAGGCGCGGCGTCGAACGCAGAGGCGCCGTATTTGCCGTTTTTCGACCGCAACAACGCGCGGTCCGCCGCGCTTCCCCCGCCGGGTTTGTTTTTCAAAAGCGACGCGAGGTCTTCTTGTTGCGAGACGGGCCGGGACGACACGGACGCCGACGCGATTGCGGCTACGACCAGGGCGACAGCCGCGGTGGAGGCCGCTACGTGCGTCAGGGAAACAGACGCTTTTTCCAAGGCGTCCGGCCCGCCGAGCTCCAGAAGCGCGCGTCGCGGGCTATGTTTTTTCGCACCCAAAGGCTGCACCACGCGAACTCCGCCGAGCCGCGCGGTGGCCACCGCATTTGTCGCCGCCGCCTCCGCCGTCCGCGCGCGCCCCTTTGGCGCGATTTTAACCACCGCGCTTCGTCCCGTGGTGAACCACCCGTCCCGCGCCCGGCCACTGTTCAGCGCGTACCCGTGGAAGTAGTTCCCCTCCGTGCTCACCAGCTCCAGCACTTCAAGCGAGACGCCGTGGCCCCATCCGCGGCCCGATAACCCGGCGTCAAACGCGACCAAGTCGTAATCGCCGGGCGGCAAGCACACGACGTGCGCAACGGAGGCGCCCCACTGGAACGCGTCGCCGCTGACTTGCGCTAACGCGTTTTTCAAATCGGAATCGCCCGCACGCAGAAGCGACCAACTCATGTCACCGGGTGCCGCGCCGTTGCCGTACGGGCTCGCCGTGACGAAAACGGCGACGAGCGCGCCGCATGCGGCGGACTTTTCTGTTTTCGCGGACTGGACGGCCATGGACGAATCGTTCGGGTCTTTGGGTACACCAACCGCGGAAGGGTTCCGCACCCACGTGTCGAACCGCGCCCTGCCGTGCAGCTCGTACGTGTGTCCCGGGTCGAACGTGTCCCACAACGGCGGGCCCACGCCAACGTCTCGCGTGAATCGCGAAAGCGACCCTCCGTGCGCCGTGGCGAGCTTGGCGTCGTCCGCGTCGTACGCCGCCCCCCGCGTCCACTCCGACCCGGCGCTGAACAGGGTCATGTTGTGCCACTCCCTTGAGGTGACACTCACGGTGAACCTGGCGAACGCGCTTCCCCGTGTCGCGTTGCCACTGGCGATGAGGAAGAACCCCGATCCTCGGGGCAGACAAAACGTGCCCGTGACTTTCGTGTCGTGTGTGGACGAGGACGAACCCTCGATAAAACCCAAGTTGCCCCCTCCAACCCCGAGCGCGGTGACGTTAAGCGCCCGTACGTCGAACCGCGCGTGCGTTGACGACCCACCCACGTGTTTAGGGAACACCGCGAACACGTCGACGTCCGTGCACGGGTCTGACGAATCCTCCAGGACGGCGCGGGGATTCGAGGCGCTGGGTTGTTGCGAATCTGAACCCGCACCATCTGCCGCGCGCGCCGTGGGCAGGGCGCAGGCCAAAAACAGCACAGCCACCGCGACGCACGCGCGGCGTCCAGCGCGGGGGCGCGACATGGCAGCCGGGCGCGCGAACCCCCCAGGGTTGTGCGGTGTGGTGTGAGGGGAAGCAAGGGCGGAGGTCGAACAGCTCCGACGTGTGGTGTTACGTTTCTCTTGTCCAAATAACCTTTAAGCGTTGAAACCAGAGTTTGACCCCCCGGGCTATTTTCCACCGGGAGATGTACCCGGTGAAATGAATTTTGGCGATCAGATCACCTTTCAAATCATTTCGGATTGTTTTTTTTTGGAAATCTAAATTTCTTCCTCGTGGTTCTCGCCTCTGAAAGGGCATTGCCGGAGACGCACTCGCGGGGGACCACGGTTCTGAAAGGGCGTTGTCTTCCGGCTCCTGTGTTTGGGCCACACAAACCCTGACCGACCATGAGTGACCCGAACGCGCAGATGAACGCGCAGCTTCAGGTTGCGCAGATTGAGAGCGCGCAGATGGCGGGCGCCCCATCCGGTGTGTTTCCCGGCGGCATGCCTCACGTGATGGTTCCCGGGCAACCCGTCACGACCGCGCAGATGGCGGCGGCGGCGGCGGCTACTAAACACCCTCAGGACATGACCCTGGCGCAGATCGCGGCTGCTCAAAACGCGAGTGACCCTGGGAAGAAGCCGGCGAAGGCGAAAAAGACGTACCAAACAAAGGCGATGAAAGCGGCTGCTGCGGCGAACGAGGCGAACCCGGCGAGTCACACGACGAGCGCCGTGCCTGCTGCAGCGCCAATCACGCAAAGCATACCGCAGCAACAGGTGCAACAGGCAAAACAACAGCAGCAACAGCAGCAGGCACAAAAAAACCGCCCACCAGCGAACCTGCCGCTTCGCCAGCAGAACCCGCGCGACATAATCGACGCGCTGAAAACCAACCTGGACATGATCAGGCGCGAGTTTGCGGAGAACCTTTCCGCCGCGGCGCAGCGCGGCGAGGAGTTCGCGCCTCCCTCGTTTCAGATCCGGTCCCAGCACGACGCCGCGGTGGCGATCGAGCTGTGGCTCACCAGCCACGGTAAGGGCCTTTCCCAATCACCACGTTCCGCCTCTGCGATTGCCCATACTCGTCCTGCGAAGGGACGTCTTACCTCTGCCCATTACCACGACTGTTCGGCTCGATTACGGGCGACTGTTTACTCATACCAATCTCGCATACACATCACGACCGACTGACCCTTTTTCGTTCCCAATCAGGCGGGAACTTCAACGCCGAGGAGCTCGCGAAGAAAGTCGCGATGTTGCGCGACGTGCAAACCAAGTGCCGTCTCGGGCGGTTAGACCCGACGTGCACCGAAAACAAAATAGAAGCCCTGTCCTGCTGGGTCGAGCTCACGAAGACGTACTATATCTGCGCCAGGGAGAGCCGGAATTTAAAAAGCAGGGGCGTGCCGGGTATCGAGTCCCCGACCTTCCGGCTACCCGACACGACGAAACAAATCCCGCCGCCGAGGCCGCCCGAGGATTTCACGTGAGTATTTCCCATTTACCACATTCCGCCAACTGATTGCCCATACGAGACTGACACTTTCTTTTTTATCGTATCAGGTCAGTCGCGGAGATGGACATCGCCATGGGGCAAGTCGTGGGGGCGCAGAGATGGGTGGAAGCGGTGGAGAGACAGATGACGAGGTGATACAGTGATGTTTTTTAGAGGATCGGTAAAACGTGCTTTTTTTTTAAGTCAAGAAGCATCCATCTTTATAGATTACTTTAGAGATTACTTCAGAGAACGTGAGACGCAACACGAACCGGGTCAACTCGTCGTACAAGATACTTTGAAACACACAAAACAAAAGCAAGTCGTCTCCCGTCCCCCTCCCCGCGTCTCGAGAGCGCGCGGTACTTCCGGAACCGCGCGGCCGTCGTATTTTCGAACCCCCAAAAACAAAAACTGCCTCTAGTGCGCCTTTTCCCCCGACCCGTCATCCGGCGTGGCGAGCCCCCTGGGTTCATGTTGGGTGTTTTCGTCCGTGTCGACCGAGGGCCGGCCGTCGTCCGATCCGACCCGCCGCTCCCTCGCGTCCTGAATGACCTCCGTCTTCACTTTTTTGTGCAAACCCGCGTTCACTGCCGCGACAACCGCGGCGGCTTCCGCGACCGCCATCTCCCGCTTCGACCGCTCCCGCCCCGCCGCGCTGCCGGTCAAAAAGGACCCTGCCTCACGGCCGTCCTTCGCCGTCGTCACCGCGGTGACCATCGCTTCCGCGGCGAGGGTACCGATTGTTTGCCCCAGTAAATCCGCGGTCGTGGTACCAGCCGCCGCCGCGACCACCGCGAGCGCCGCCGCCCCCCGCGGCGGTACGCTCGGAACCAAACACAAAGGCGCGATGGCGGCGACGAGTTTATCCTTCACCTCGGCGCTCGCGAAGCTCGCGGCGTCCGCGGCGTCCCGCCACTTCTGCGCCGCCACCGCGACGACCAGGGTGGGTTCGCCGATCGGCACCGGCCCTAGCCGCAACGAAAGCGCGATCCTGGAAACGTTCCACTTGCGTCGCACCAACCCCGCGACGCGCGAAAGCGCGGGTACCACCAAACCGCCGTGCGACGCCAGGGACTCGCCAAGCGGGTGTTGGCCTTTAACGTTTTCCGAAAACGAAGTCAGGACGCAGAGCTCGGGGCCGCGGCCGGTGTTTTTCGTGGTCAGCGCCCGGGTCACGGCGTCGATTGACAGTGCGCGCGTGGTGGCGGTGACCATATCTGTTGTGTCGTCGTCATCCGCCTTTTCGTCGACAAAGCCGTCCAGCGCGTTTTCCTCCGCGCCCCGCGCCACCGTGTTCGGGCTCAACGGCGAGGCCCGACCCGCAACCGCCACCGCACTGGGGGTCAGGGAATCCGCCATCCCGTCGAGCATCGCCGCGAGCGCGGCTTCCTCGCCCTCGCACAGCTTTTCACGCGCCGCATCCTTCGCCGCAGCCGCCGCAACCGCGGCGGCGGGGCCGCCGACGATGCCATCGAGCGCGCGCGCGATGGCCGCCGCGCCGCCGGCTTCGCCGCCCCTCCCGACCACCGCCGCTGCCGCCGCCGCGACGGCGGCGGCGGCGGCGGCGCCGTCGAACTCAAACGCGGACCCGGGGGTGCCTTTGCTCTTGGTGACCGCGGCGGCGGCGGCGGCGGCGACCGCGGCGGCGGACGAGACGGCGGTGGGAAACGGCGATTGCGCGTTCAGCGCCGCTTTCTGCGCCGCCGTCGTGGCCCCCCCCCCCCCC
>Ga0209192_10000206_pt1 | contig 68687 bp, 72 predicted proteins | sample ArcticOcean_MG_C_11_FD_187433 | JGI IMG/M metagenome (GOLD analysis project Ga0209192, IMG submission 187433) | Marine microbial communities from western Arctic Ocean - ArcticOcean_MG_CB2_154 (SPAdes) (version 2) | ecosystem: Environmental > Aquatic > Marine > Oceanic | place: Arctic Ocean... | reverse complement strand
GCGGTATAAAATGTCTATTGGACGGGTAGCTAAAAAGCACGCTTTCGGGTGATGTATTTTTGTTAGCGCAGGGCGCTAACGAAAGACAGGCGCTGAAACACACAGCACCGCATACAGCAATATTAGGCGTGGCAAAAAGGATAGGAGCCCTACTTTAGCCTGGGAAATTTGGACCACCATCTATTTGCGATTTCAATTTTTGCGAACATGAAATTACCGCCAATATTTTATTGTCAGACGAAAAACTAAACGTTTAAGGTTATAAAAAAACAGACTGACCCTGCATCACCTCTACCCTTTCGTTCACATGTCTAGTGCGATTCTAGGCGCCCCCCAAAGGGTCTTTCACCGCATGAGCCAGCTGATGCTCAATATGGTCAACGCGGCACTTAAGCTCCTCATCAAGCAGCGTTCTTGCCATCGCCCTAAAGCCAAGAGGGGTTAACTGCTCATTCGTGTAGCCCAGCGAACGCAGAGCAGTAGGAACACCATTATCGCTGAGCGACCTGCCGCCTTTACGAGCTGATGAAAAAACATAGTCACCACGCCCAGAAAACTGGCCGGCAACCGAGGTGCACCGACGCAGTTGCACCGACAAAGGCATTACGGCTTTTACCTATTTCTTCGATCGTCTTTGACCGAGATCTATGCAGAAGTGGGAAGTGGTAGCTACGGGTGGACTGACCGGCAACCGAGTTGCACCGACAAAGGTACTACGGCTTTTACCTATTTCTTCGATCGTCTTTGACCGAATCTATGCAGAAGTGGGAAGTGGTAGCTACGGGTGGACTGACCGGCAACCGAGTTGCACCGACACAGGCATTACGGGTTTTACTTATTTCTTTGATCATCTTTGACCGAGATCTATGCAGAATTGGGAAGTGGTAGCTACGGTGGACTGACCGGCAACCGAGTTGCACCGACACAGGCATTACGGGTTTTACTTATTTCTTTGATCATCTTTGACCGAGATCTATGCAGAAGTGGGAAGTGGTAGCTACGGTGGACTGACCGGCAACCGAGGTGCACCGACACAGGCATTACGGCTTTTACCTATTTCTTCGATCATCTTTGACCGAGATCTATGCAGAATTGGGAAGTGGTAGCTACGGTGGACTGACCGGCAACCGAGTTGCACCGACACAGGCATTACGGCTTTTACCTATTTCTTCGATCATCTTTGACCGAGATCTATGCAGAAGTGGGAAGTGGTAGCTACGGGTGGACTTGAACCACCGACCCCAGCATTATGAATGCTGTGCTCTAACCAGCTGAGCTACGTAGCCACGGTCCCCGACCGGCTGATCGGGGGAGGCGAATTGTCCTTACACCACCCTTTCTTGTCAATCCGCTAACGCAGCAATCTTCGCTTTTCGCCACCCTCTGAGGTCATTGAGCAAAAAAATTGCCTGTAAATTGTCTAATTCATCGATTTTCAACACCCGTTCAGCCAAAGTGCCTTGATTAAGAAGATGCCCTCGCAATGTTCCAGGCAACAATCCGCTACTTATTGGCGGGGTAAAAAGTTGATCTTCAAGGCGATAAACGATGTTCGCAATGTCCGACTCCGTAACCTCCCCTGCCTGATTAAACATCAATGGCTCAACACCTTCAGGCACTTCGCTACGGGCAAGCTCATAAGCGCTGCGATCTGTAGTTTTGTGCTGTAGCTGCGGGTCATCTGCTTGGATTGGAGTTTTGCATAAGGCGACAAGCTGTTCCGGACCTTGGGCGTTTGGCGTGTCAGCCGCTAACGCTCTACCAGCAAACCCTTGGCATTCAACTGCAATGGCGCCACCCCCGCTGAGGGTCAATCTCACTCGTTGTGGCACTTGCACCTGAAGCTTAGCTACTGCCTCTGCCAATTTGGATTTGGCCTCTGCATCAACAAAGGCTATAGCAAAGAAACTGGCACTGGCCTGCATTCTGCCCAGATGCTGCTCAAGCAGGCTAAAACCTTTGTCTGGGTGCCAACCCAAGGTCTCAAATATGGCGAAATCTTCGGCTGTTTTGACATTCTTTAGTATGCGCGTTTTCGCCAACACCTCGGCGCATTCTTCTTCCGCCACGGAATCCCAGACAATGCCGCCTCCGGCACCGTAGGTTGCTTGACCATTTTTTTGATCTATCCAGGTGGTGCGTATGGCAATACTGAACTGGGCTTGGCGCTTGGGTGCGATGTAGCCAATGGCACCGGTATAAATTTCCCGTGGGGTTTTTTCTAGCTGGGCAATACTTGCCATAGCCGCTCGTTTGGGTGCACCGGTAATAGATGCAGCCGGAAATAATTGCTTGAAGATTTCTGTCACTGAGGCGTCGGTTTCGGCCTCAATACTTGAAGTCATTTGCCATACTGTGGGGTAGCGCTCTAGCGCAAACAGTTCACTGACTTTAACGCTTCCGGGCTTGGCCACCTTGCCTAGGTCGTTTCTGACCATGTCGGTGATCATTAAATTTTCTGCTTGGTTCTTTTTCGAATCCGCCAACCATGTTTGCTGCTCTTTATCAGCTTGAGCATTTTGACCACGTTGGGCGGTGCCTTTCATTGGCCGAGAAATCAGCCGCTGCTTATCTAAAAGGAAAAACAACTCTGGAGAGCCGGAGGCGATGACAAATTCATCTGTCTCTATATAGGCGCCTTGAGGTGCTTCTAGGCCAATACTTTGAAAGTGTGCCCAAGGACTGCTGACACCACCGCGTAAGCGCACAGTGTGATTAATTTGATAAACATCCCCGTCAGCAATTTGCGCCCTAATACTTTCAATGTCCTGCTGATAATCGGCATATTCGGTGTCTAAACACCAAACTTCAGCACTTGGGTTTTGCGCCACTTCAGGATGGTGAATATCTGAATCTGCAAAAAGGCCAAAATAGACCAATGGCAACTTGCCTGACTTATGGGTGGTTAAAGAAGGATCAAAGCCACTGGCGGCTTCATAACTGACAAATCCAGCGGCTACTACACCGTCTTCATTTACACGCTGCTCCACGGCCTTAAGTATTGGCTCAACTTCATCCGCACTTGTGGCGAACAATACATCCACTGGATTACTGAAGGATCGCCACTGGCTTGAGACAGGGTTATATAAAAGACAACGTTTGATCATAATTGGGGAAGTGCCGCACCAAAGAGGCTAAATACTTGGGCGCCAGTCTATTCCTTTCATCAATACATGCCAGCTTAAAGCCGGTTCTGTCTAGAAAAAATTTTGCAACAAGGGGGCGGCCTGTCATAGCTTGTCTAACCCGAAAGCAGAACAACTCAACTTCATCATGAGCCATCCTCGTGGAACGAAACCCAAGACTTCTCTAATCTGCCGCTTCAAATTAAGGATACCGATTTAATGAAGTTCAGCTGTACAAGCATTCCAAGAAATGTCATCTCAGCGGTTTGTGCCGCCCTACTTTTCACTATGCCTTTTGGCGTTGCAGCCGCAGAGGAAATTGTCGCCTCCAAAAGCAATGATGAAAAAATTGAAGAGGTGCTGGTATTGGCGAATCACCTGCCTTCAAACGCGAGTAATGTAGGCAGCAGCGTCAGCAGCATCAACACGAACGATTTTGCACGCCAAGCTAACTTCGATGTTAGCCAACTACTGCGCACATTACCCAACATGTCAGTTAACCGCGCAGGGCCACTTGGCGCATTAACCCAAGTCAGAATTCGTGGTGCAGAGGCAAATCACACCTTGGTGCTGATAGACGGCGTTGAGGTCAACGATGTGGGCAATGGTTCGGAATTCAACTTCGCTCATTTAGCTGGGGCTGACATCAGTCGCATTGAAGTTTTGCGTGGACCCCAAAGCGCTCGCTTTGGCGCCGACACCATTGGCGGTGTCATTGGCATATTCACTAACCAAGCGAAAGAACCCGGCATAAAAACTCGCGTAAACCTTGAGTCCGGAAGTTTCAAAACGCATTACGGCAGCGCCGGTGTATCCGTCGCACAGCCGCAGGGTGACAACCTTTGGACTGGTCAACTTAACGTCAGCCGCATGATCAGCGATGGTTACAGTGTATCAACCCTTGGTAACGAGAATGATGGTTTTGAAGATTCTAGCGCACGTGGCTCACTCGGTTACCGGTGGGGCGACGCAAGCCTTGTTAAGGCAACGATAAGCCAGACAGAAATAGATGCCCAAGGTGACGAGCAAGACTTCGACTTTCCATCTACCGCAACTCAGGGTTTGGTTATAGACGCGGATCAAAACAACGCCTCTAAGCAGCGATTTGCTAACCTTCTTTTGCAAACTGAATATTTTGGTTGGCAGCAACAGCTGAGTGTTAGCGAAAGCAAAAACCGCTCTAGATTCTTTGATGAAGGTACTTTAGTCAGCGGTCTCAATGGCGAGCGCAGCAAGGTAGACCTGCAAACCAGCAAGCTTGTTCAAGTGGGCGACTTAACCCATTCATTGCTGATTGGGGCGCAATACGAAGGCCGCGAATTTGAGAACATTTACCCAAGCATTGGCGGCGCTAATTACGCAGCCAAAGACCGCCAAGAAAGTTTAATTGGGGAATATGTACTACAAACTCCTAGCCGCTCAATTGCCCTGAGCGTTAGAGCCGACGACAACCAACGCTTTGACAATGCCACCACTTCTAGAGTGACACTGAGCCAAAACCTGCCGCAAAACTTGCGCCTGCATAGTAGTTGGGGCCAAGGCATAGCTAACCCTACATTCTTTGAATTGTTCGGCTTCACCCCCAACAGCTTTACTGGCAACCCAAACCTGCAGCCTGAGGAATCTACAAGCTGGGACTTGGGCTTGTCTGGCAGTTTTTGGGGAGAACGTGCGGGTTTTGACCTCACCTACTTCTCTGCAGACCTAACCAATGAAATTGAAACCGTATTCGATATGACTACGTTCACTTCGTCACCTGCAAATCAGGCTGGTGATAGCCAACGCCACGGCTGGGAAATGAGCATAGACGCTACAATTAGTGAGCAACTGTCACTCGCCGCGCATTGGAACTTCTTGCACAGCCGGGACCCAGACGCACGCGATGAAGTTAGACGTCCAGAAAAAAGTGGCAGCGTCAGCGCTCACTACAAATCTATCAATGACAAAGGCCGGGTGAGCTTGCATGTGCTGCATAACGGTAAAAATGAAGACAGCGAATTTATCTTCAGCACGACTCAAGACAGGGTCACTTTGGCCAGCTACACGTTAGTTAATCTAACAGCCAGCTATGATTTAAAACCAAATGTCACAGTGTACCTACGCGGCGAGAACCTATTGGATGACGACTACCAAGAAGTATTTGGCTATCAGGCTCCAGGCGTTGGCGTTTACGCCGGCTTGAAAGCTAGATTCTAATTTTTAGCCCTTAAGGCAAACTGCTAAACCTCTGAAGAATGCATTTCTTATTTCAATTCTTCTTTCAATTCTTCTTCAGAGGTTGTGGCGCTTAGTCGCCAATTGGCTATCATGGCGTTTATCAATTAATTGAGAAATGCTGATATGCGCATAGCTACTTGGAACGTAAACGGCCTTCGTGCCCGCTTGGAATACATCACTAAGTGGCTAGAAGACAAGCAACCTGATGTTGTTGGGTTCCAAGAACTGAAGACCCCTGACGACGTATTCCCAATTGATCACTTCAAAGAACTCGGCTACGAAGCCCTAGTACACGGGCAAAAAAGCTGGAATGGCGTGGCTATTCTGAGCAAGCACCCGGCAGAGCTGGTGCATACCGGCCTAGAAGGCCAAAGCGAAGTGGGTTCGCGTTTAATTACCGCAGACATTGACGGTAAATTTGAGTTCACCACCGTGTATTGCCCCAACGGCAAAAATCTCGAACACGCAGATTACGCGGGCAAACTGAGTTGGTACGACAGCTTAACCAAGCAATGGCAGTCCGGTAAAAACGGTCCGCGCATCATCTGTGGAGACTTTAACATCGTGCCCGAGCCCATTGATGGATGGAAAGGCGATGCGGCAGATGGCGGCATATTCCACACCAAGGAAGAAAGAGCTCGCCTACAATCGCTCATGGATACGGGACTTACGGATTTGTACCGACATTTCTATCCTGAAGAACAAGCGTTCACCTGGTGGGATTATCGGGGTGGTTCGTTCCATCGTAAGCATGGACTGCGCATCGACTTTATTTTGGCCACCGCTGGCGTGGACGCACTAACTAAAGACGTTATTATCGACCGCGACTATCGCAGAAAAATCGATGAACTGACTCCGTCAGATCATGCACCTGTGTATGCTGACATCGATTTCTAGCTTTTTTGCTCACTAATCACCTGAGCGAAAAGCTCGCTCAGATGTCGCCCAGCATTTTTTCTCCAACCGTAAACCAACCTACCTATTGTATGATTTGCTTGAAACTCGGCACCAACAGGCTTTAAAAAGCCTATCAGGGCGTGGTAAAGCCATATTTCGCGTGAGCTTTACCCCATTCGGTGGTAATGTACGCGATCCGGAATCCTGCCAAAACAAAAACCTTATATTTTTCAATGGCTTAACACGATCAATCCTACGAATCAGGACCACCTTAGAGAGAACAAATGAAAGACCTGACACGCTATCGCAATATCGGCATTTTCGCCCACGTAGACGCTGGTAAAACCACGACTACAGAACGGATTCTTAAGCTGACAGGCAAGATCCATAAAATTGGTGAGGTTCACGATGGCGCGGCCACCACTGACTTCATGGAACAAGAACAAGAGCGCGGAATTACTATTCAATCTGCGGCGACAAGTTGTACTTGGGACGACCACAGACTTAACATCATCGACACACCAGGACACGTTGACTTCACCATTGAAGTTTACCGTTCACTGAAGGTACTTGATGGCGGCGTTGGCGTTTTCTGCGGATCTGGTGGTGTTGAACCACAATCCGAAACCAACTGGCGTTATGCCAACGAATCTGAAGTTGCACGACTAATCTTCGTCAACAAGCTAGATCGTCTTGGCGCAGACTTTTACCGGGTTGTAGATCAAGTGCGCAAGGTACTTGGCGCAAACGCTTTGGTTATGGCCCTACCTATTGGTGAAGAAGACGGCTTCTGCGGTCTTGTAGATTTGATGACAGAAAAAGCATGGATTTGGGACGACTCTAACGATCCTGAAGCTTATGAAATTACTGACATTCCTGAAGACCTTAAAGAAAAGGCTGCAGAATTTCGCGAAGCCCTAGTTGAAACTGCTTTAGAGCAAGACGACGACTTAATGGAAGCTTACTTAGACGGTAAAGAGCCTTCTATTGAAGAACTTAAGCATTGCATCCGTAAGGGCACCATTGCGCTAGATTTCTTCCCAACATTCTGTGGTTCAGCGTTTAAGAACAAAGGCGTGCAAAACGTCCTTAACGCGGTTGTAGATTATCTACCTAACCCAACTGAAGTTGAGCCTCAGCCAGAAGTCGACTTGGAAGGCAACGAAACAGGCAGCTTCGCAATTGTTGATGCTGAAGCCCCACTACGCGCACTTGCATTCAAAATTATGGATGACCGCTACGGCGCCCTGACCTTTACACGTATTTACTCTGGTAAATTGCAAAAAGGCGATACTGTTCTAAACACCTTCACTGGTAAGACTGAGCGTATTGGCCGAATTGTAGAAATGCACGCTGACACCAGAGAAGAGTTAGACATTGCACAAGCAGGCGACATTGTTGCGCTGTTGGGTATGAAGAACACACAAACTGGCCACACATTGTGCGACCCAGTAAACCCAGCAACACTAGAACCTATGGTCTTCCCAGATCCAGTAATCTCCGTTGCTATCTCACCACGCGACAAAGCTGGTGCTGAAAAGATGGGTATCGCTTTATCTAAGATGATTGCAGAAGATCCTTCTTTCTATGTTGAAACAGACGAAGAGTCTGGCGAAACCATCATGCGCGGCATGGGTGAATTGCACTTAGACATTAAGGTAGACATCCTCAAGCGTACTCACGGTATTGATGTAGATGTCGGTAAGCCACAGGTTGCTTATCGCGAAACCATTACCAAGCGTATTGAAGACACTTATACCCACAAGAAGCAAACGGGTGGTTCTGGTCAGTTCGCGAAAATTGACTACACCATTGAGCCAGGCGAAGTGGGCAGTGGTTACGAGTTCGAATCTAAGGTGACTGGCGGTAACGTACCTCGCGAATTCTGGCCTGCTGTTGAAAAGGCGTTCAGAGTTTCTATGGATGAAGGTACTTTAGCCGGCTACCCATTGTTAGACGTTAAAGTCATATTGACCGATGGTAGTTTCCACGCTGTTGACTCATCTGCAATTGCATATGAATTAGCTGCTAAAGCAGCGTACAGACAGTCAATTCCTAAAGCTGTACCACAGTTGTTAGAGCCAGTGATGAAGGTAGACGTATTTACCCCAGACGATCACGTAGGTGACGTAATTGGTGACTTAAACCGTCGACGCGGCATGATCAAGTCTCAAGAAGCGGGCATTACCGGCGTACGTGTGAAAGCAGACTGCCCATTATCCGAAATGTTCGGTTATATCGGCGACCTACGCACAATGACTTCTGGTCGTGGTCAGTTCTCTATGGAGTTCTCACACTACGCACCTTGCCCATCTAATGTGGCAGACCAGGTAGTACAAGAAGTGAAGGAGCGTAAAGCAGCCAAATAATAACGGCAGCTTAACCGCTTAATAAGAACGGCATTCGGGTTTACCCAAATGCCGTTTTTTTTGCCTGAAATTTGAGCAGGCTAAAGTCAGTGCGTTATTATAAAAAAGGGCTGGAGAGATACATTGCCAATTACAGTGCTAGGGAGAATCGTTAACTTGTAGATAGGTTTCTCAGGCAGAGCTTAACGCCGTATTGAGGAGCAAATTGTAGTTGTTTAAACTGTGTAGCGGAGCGAACCCGGCCAACTATAATTTGTCCCGTTTGAATAGTTTGTTAATTACCTATTTCACTTTTTATGGCGTCAACCGTTCCATCATGAAAAGATTTAGCAAATATTGCGCTAAGAATTAGTAGCATAATTGTTAGCGCAAAAGACTCAAGGTTAAATATATTATGCTGACGCCACATATCTAGGTTATCTGAATAGAGAAACCTCAAAAGTATTTTTAAGGTTGGTTTTAATGAGTAATACGAAAAGAAAAAGCAAACAAATGAAATGACTCCAAATGTGCCGCTAAAAATGGAATTCTTGAGAAAATATCCTAATTGTTAGTTATTTAAGTTCATATTGCCTCGAAACTTACACAACGCCAAGTTAACCGGCGTGCGTTAGCGCGTCCGAGCAAGGAACGAGCATTGTTGAACTTTTTGTTATGTGTTTTATTTTGGCAACGATATTCATCTTCAAGCCGCTTCTTGCGGGAGCTTCTTTTTGCCTGTGATAGTTCACCTATTGCACCAACACCTGTTCGAAAAGACTCAACCCCCAATAGAAACCCTAAGAAAGCCATCAAAGTAACAGTATTTCCTGTTGTTAATACGGCTTCAATACTCGGTGTTGGCGATATTGACCAAAGATACTGAATTGGTTCAAATCCGTGATAAAGCTTAGATACCAAATTTTGAATTCCGCTAATCAACCCATCGGATAACGGATTTCCATCCTTTGATAGATAATAAAACAGCTTCAGGACTGCACCTAATAATATAGGGATACAGACAATTAGCAGCAAGATAGATAGAGCAATGTGCGTTTTAGCAGGAAATTTACTTTTTTCGATTTCCATTACTTATCCTTGTGACACATAACGCCACGTTAAGCGGCAAAAATTGTTGGCTAAAATTGTGAACGGAGTGAAACAGCCAACTGTTTTTTGTCCGTTTGAACGCCTTGTTAGCATTTCATTTGCTCGGTGTTTTTATATCTTTTACGTCGACACTAAACAATAGTTGGGAAATATCAGAAGCAAATAACTCTTTATCTTGCATGCCAACAGATTTACGAATTTCCAAGCATAAATGTGTATAAGATAATATTTCTTGTTCTGTTTGTAATGTGCCACCTAATCGTAAAAATATTGCAAGGTGATTAACTACGTTTGAGTCACCATAAACACAAATTCTTGATTTTGCATCTGCTAGATTAGAAAGCTCATCAGTTACTACGCTACGTTGATTATTACGCTGAGCTACTGCAATTTTTGAAGCCGCATTTAGAAAGTCTGAGTAAGCCTTATTTTGAAGTTCTGATAGGTTATTTGCTTTTTGGTTTTTTCGATTAAAGAAACCTTGAAGTAAAGCACCGACGACAATGCCTACGATTCCAATGATCGGAACTAATATTAAAAACTCACCTTTCACTCGAAATCCTCCATGAATGCTAACGCCGCATTCACCGGCTTGTCTGGTGCAATGCTTTGTTAACTTAAAATACTTGGCAATATTCGTTTTTTGTAGCAGTAACATGAAACTCAATTGTTTCTAAGGGCTTACCGCTAATTGTAGTAAACGGAGTTTCGTCATAATTTTGGACGAAGTCACCAGTGCAAATCACGCTATCTCCATTGTAATCAATCGTGATACTCAAGTAGTAAATAGCACCTTCTTGAGCACTAACAGGCGGCGAATCAATCAGCTGGTAGTCATTTTCCGGCCATCGCAAATTGATAGTAGATGGTATTTGACCTATAGCCAGCACGCTCTCAGAAATTAAAGTGGCTGCATTATCGGCTACGTTGCGAGCCGTTCCAAACAATTTTACTTTGATGCGGGCACGATCAAACTCAACCTCCTCTTTACCCTTTATCTGAATACTGTAAGAAAGCGGGTCAACCGAATCATCTGAACTTAAACCGCCGCTACATGAAGCTACAAACAAGATTGACATAGCTACCATGACTTTATTGAACGCATTAACCATTTGATTCATCCACTCCCCCTGCAAAGTTAACATTTGTATATTGCGCATGCGCATTTGGCCGCTTTCTCTAGCTTAAGAAGACATTACTAGGGGCTTAATTTTGTTGAGCATTATTCATAAACGCTACGGTTCTTTCTCAAACAAAGTGCGCATGCGTAAAAACATTCCCAGCGATGTCCGTTAGTCCTCTAAGCTAACAGAGAACTATGGATGCGTTTTGCACCTACTAGGATTCAGACAAGTGGAATGTTTTTTGCGCCAGACGGCATCCTGTTAGAGAAACTAACCGACGAGGATCTCCCTACTTATAGACCTGCAACAACTTCGAGCGCAGCAGCTAGAACATAGTGATGTGAAAATAATGGGAATTATACCTAAGTACTTGTATTAGGCGCTTAGTGAGTCGCCAGTGCATCACCGGCAGTGCTGACGTCGCCGTTATTGCTAACGAGCTTATCCCCACGCCTCGACCTCCTCTAATGTATCTGTAGCGCCATTACGGCTCAGTACATGATTGGGATACAGCATATAAAAGCGCTTAGCTGAAAAAAATGGAGGAACGGACTGAGGAACTTGTGATTGAGTCCTGTTGACAGAACTCCAACCAATAATTGCGAATATGAAAATTCGACCGGCACGCTAGCGATCGCTTGCGTGCCCAAATTTACATAGCGCTTTTGCAGCGTTATACGTTAAAGCGGAAGTGGAGTACGTCGCCGTCTGACAATACGTACTCTTTACCTTCTAAACGCCAACGGCCTGCATCTTTGGCGCCGGACTCTCCACCTAAGGTGACGAAATCCTCAAACGCTATGCATTCTGCGCGAATAAAGCCTTTCTCGAAATCCGTGTGGATCACGCCGGCTGCTTGAGGTGCTTTGGCACCGATAGGCACTGTCCATGAGCGTACTTCTTGCGGCCCTGCGGTAAAGTACTGGTGCAGACCGAGCAATTTGTAACCTGCTCGAATTACTCTATTTAGACCCGGCTCAGAAAGGCCTAATTCTTGTAGAAACTCTGCGCGCTCTTCGTCTTCTAGTTCGGCTATATCTGATTCAATTTTATTGCTCACCACCACTACTTCTGCGCCCTCAGTGGCAGCAATACCCCGCACCACCTCAACCAATGGATTATTTTCTAAGCCATCTTCCGCAACATTGGCTATATATAGAATGGGCTTGGCGGTAATGAAGTGGAATTCGTGCAGGGCCGCGTGTTCCTCTTCTGTGAACTCTACCGAGCGCACTGGATCACCTGCCTCTAAAGCGACTTTAACCTTGTCTAACAGCACTAGAGAGGCCTTAGCCTCTTTGTCTCCGGAACTGGCAACGCGACTGACTCTGTCATGCACTTTTTCCATAGTATCCAGATCAGCTAGGGCCAATTCAGTGTTAATGATTTCAATATCATCTGCGGGCGAGACCTTGCCTGAAACGTGCACTACGTTGTCGTCTTCGAAGCATCTAACGACGTGGGCCAGTGCTTGGGTTTCACGCACATGGGCCAAAAATTGGTTACCCAAGCCTTCGCCTTGAGAAGCACCTGCAACCAAGCCGGCAATATCTACAAACTCCATGCTGGTTGGGATGATTTTCTTCGGCTTAACAATTTCAGCTAACTGCAACAGACGTGGGTCTGGCACAGGCACAACGCCAGTATTGGGGTCAATTGTGCAGAATGGAAAGTTCTCTGCATCAATACCCGCTTTGGTTAACGCATTAAAAAGGGTTGATTTGCCTACGTTGGGTAGACCTACTATGCCGCAATTAAATCCCACTATTATTCTCCTAGAGAAATTCTGACTAATACATTTTAAAACTTGCCGGCATTAAAAACCTAATGCAGGAGCGTTTCATCTTTTAAAAATGCTTGGTTAAGCGTCCTGACTAGCATCATTAGCGCCATTTACCGGCTCTTTATCTGCATGTTTATCTACATCTTGGCCCGCATTTTTTGCCGCCTCTTTAGCGGCCTGTTCTATCTTTTGCGCTGCTTCTCTTTTGCTTTTGAGCTGGGCCTTCTTTTCTGCTTTTTCTTGCAGTTCTTCTTCAGATAACGGTGGCGAATGTAGTGCGGTCATGGCGCTTTGCCAATTGCCATTAACCATATCTGCAAGCATAGCCTCCGCAAAATGCCCAGATGCTGCGGTTAGCTCGCGCTCGCTTTGTTGGGGTGTTTGCTGAGTGAGGTAAGCGTTTACTTTGTCTTTGGAGCCGGGATGACCTACCCCAATACGTAATCTATGGAATTGGTCTTGGTTGGCACAGCCAGCGCGCACACTCTTTACGCCGTTATGACCGTTGTCGCCACCACCGCTCTTTAACTTCACCACACCGGGTTCAAAGGCAACCTCGTCGTATGCGACCAATATTTCTTCCGGCTCGATCTTATAAAAACGCGCAACCGCGCCACTAGAGTCGCCACTCAAATTCATAAAGGTGCTGGGTATTAGTAACCTGATATCTACGCCGCCGATAAGTCCGCGGCCTATTTCGCCTTTAAACTTAGTGTCTTGAGCAAGCGCTATATTAAAACGCTGGGCGAGTTCTCTAACCCAAACCGCGCCCACGTTGTGGCGAGTTTTTTCGTATTGAGCTCCGGGGTTACCCAGCCCTACGATGAGTTTTAAGGCGGTCAATTTGTACGACCTACAATCATCAGGGTGAGATTTTTTGCTGGTAAAAGCAGAGGGTGATATATCACTGAGGACAAAGCACAGCGGACTTTGCAGCAACTCACACTAACTAATTTGTGCGAATCGCTGAAAGTCTTAACTGAGACGAACGGGTAGTTAACCCTCACCGCCTTCATCATCAGCAGATGCAGGTGGTACAGCAGGTTCGTCGCTGATTTCTTCATCTTCACCAGTACCACGACGTGCGGTAACACTGACGACAGGTATATCGCGATCTTCGCCAAAGGCAAGTGCTGCAATAACAACGCCTTCAGGAATAATCAGTTCGCTGAGGTGGATAGAAACGCCCGCTGCAATCTCGGCCATATCAACTTCGATATATTCTGGCAATGCTGCTGGCAAACAAGTGATTTCGACTTCAGTCATGTTATGGGTAAGCGTGCCGCCTTCGGTCTTCACGCCAACACACGCTTCTTCATTAATGAAGTGCAGTGGTACGCTTACGCTAATGGCTTTATTTGCACTAATGCGCAAAAAGTCGATATGTAGCAAACGCTCATTGGCTGGGTTACGTTGCAGGTCGCGAACAACCGCCTGCTCTTTTTTACCAGCAATGCTGACATCGATAATCTGCGAATAAAAAGTTTCATGCTGCATAGCCTTACCCACTTCATTAGCAGATAGGGTGAGCATTTGAGGATCTTTGCCCTCGCCGTATATTATACCGGGTACTTTATCTTCCAAACGACGTAGACGGCGGCTCGCACCTTTCCCTACGTTTGTTCGGAGTTCGGCGGTCAGTTGAATGTTATCTGACATCTTGTATCTCCAAAGTCTTAATAGTTGTTGCTAGCTGATCTGCGACCGATCTGCCGGCGCTTTTGCCCAAGGGCACTAGGTTTCGGTTATCGAAACATAGCGCTGATGGATTCTTCGTTGCTTACTCGCCGGATAGACTCGGCCAATAAACGATCTAAACTTAACTGAAAAATTTTGTCGCAAGCTTTCGCTTCTGGCGACAAAGGAATGGTATCTGTAACAATCATTTTATCTAGCTTAGAGGCAGCTATGCGTTCAATAGCTGGACCGGATAAAACTGCATGAGTGATATAACACACTACTTCTTTCGCACCTTCTGCTTTTAATGCTTCAGCGGCAGTACATAACGTCCCTGCGGTATCGACAATGTCGTCAACAATAATGCAGGTCTTACCGTCTACATCTCCAATAACATTCATCACCTCGGTGACATTGGCTTGGGGTCGACGTTTATCAATAATTGCCAAATCAAGATCATCTATTTGCTTGGCAATTGCTCTGGCTCTTACCACACCACCAACGTCAGGTGAGACGACGATGGGGTTAGAATATTTCTGCGCCAGTATATGATCGACTAACACCGGTGACCCATAAATATTATCTACAGGGATGTTAAAGAACCCCTGTATTTGGTCAGCGTGCAGGTCTACGGTCAAGATTCTATCTATACCCACTGTGCTGATCATGTCCGCCACAACCTTGGCACTGATGGCTACCCGAGCCGAGCGTGGCCGTCTGTCTTGACGCGCATACCCGTAATAAGGCACTACTGCGGTTACTCGATGGGCTGAGGCGCGATGACAAGCGTCAGCCATAATCAGCAGTTCCATCAAATTGTCGCTGGTCGGCGCACAAGTGGACTGCAGCAAGAACACATCTTTACCGCGTACATTCTCGTGTATTTCAACGGTTACTTCGCCATCACTGAATCGACCAACATCGGCATGGCCGAGATCCAGGTGCAATTGCTTAGCCACCTTGGCAGACAAATCTTTGTTCGCTCCACCAGAAAACAACATCAAATTAGCCATTTCACTTTCCCCAAGTGTTTGCGCGAAGACCGTGATCTCGAGCTAATAACATTATGAATGGCTGGGGTGGCAGGATTCGAACCTGCGCATGCCGGGATCAAAACCCGGTGCCTTACCGCTTGGCGACACCCCAAGAACTTATAGCGCAGTGTGTTCCCACACTGCCTGAGATCTTTCTATACCGACGCTACTCTCAGACAACGACCGCATACTCTCGAATAATCTGTTTTGTAGCTTACCTTCTTTAGGCCGTTTCGGCCCGACTTATGCTCGCAAACAGCGAAGGAAAACTACTAAAAGTGACTCGGCAACTTCAACAAGTTGCTGACTTTCCAGCCACTTTTTCAAGCGCGCTATTCTCCTGATAGCGCCGCGAAGTGTCAAACACCTTTGCAGCTAATCCGACGCTAAACAGCAAAGGAAGGCATTGTTTTTCGTAGTTTCTAATTATTTGGCGTTTTTTCGACGGATAATTAGTCGTAATTGTAAATCTCGACCCTGGATAGTGATTTTTCTTGGCACCCAGCCATCGTCACTATCGACATGATCTGTATAGCTCACAGACCAGCCAGCTTGAGTGAATCTAAGCAGTCGGTCGAGGTCGTCTTTTTCCACACTTTCAGCCACCATATTAGGTGCAACCACGCCTTGTATCCAAAAAGGCAAAACGTCAATCGGCGCGGACCAGCCCAGCTGTCGTTGCATAATTAGGCTTGGCGAACCGCGGTCAATAATCTGCGAACCTTGGGATAACTCGGCATACTCCGACGACCCTGCGATCAGAGTGCGCCCGACGCCCACTGGCCCCCAAAACTCTAATTGAAACTTTTCTGCCTGCTGGGACCAACGAAAATTAGCGCTGCTTCGTCGGTCAGGCTGAATAACGATCAATTTGCCGCCTGTCGCGTACAGTCCATCGGATATAAGCGATTGATTCGAAGGCAGTCCAGCGCAACCCGATAAAAATATTAGCAACAGCGCTATATAATAGCGCATAACGCTCACAGCAAATTGTCTAGGAGTTGGCCTAGGGTCCGTGAATTGTTGCTGTGGGTAGGATTTGATTGGCCTATACACCGCAATAGGCCATCAATGGCAGCAAATTGAGCAAGATTGGGTAGCACATCAAAAATTCTCCTTTTGCGCATCTAGGATCAGCGTAAAAACTCCGGACAGTAAACACAATTCTAACACCAAGAGACTAAAGGCTTGAGCCACCTTCTGTTATCATCTCGTCTCTTTTCCACTGCTTTTAAATCCATGAGCATATTGGCGTACGGCTTAAATTATCGCACAGCCTCACTAGATCTTAGGGAGCGCATTGCCTTTCCCGAAGAAAAATTAGCTCAAGCGCTAACATCCGTGACGAAAGACATTTCAGGCGTCTCTGAAGTGGCGATCATTTCAACCTGTAATAGAACAGAATTTTATTGCGCCGCGGACCCGAACAGTGGCGATGACATATCCCAATGGCTGGCAGATACTAGACTCATTGGCTTAAACGAACTAGAAAACGCCAGCTATCAATATTGGGACCGTGATGCTGCCCAGCACATAATCAGGGTAGCCTCGGGGTTAGATTCGCAAATGCTCGGTGAGCCGCAAATCATGGGCCAAGTAAAATCAGCCTACGACATGGCCCGCCGCTGCGGCACCATTGGCCCAGAATTGAACTTGCTGTCTAGAATAACTTTGCAAACTGCAAAACAGGTTCGCAGCGAAACGGGCATTGGCAAGAACCCAATTTCTATCGCCTATGCTGCGGTATCCATGGCGGGCAAAATTTTTGAAAATTTAAGCAGCAAAAAAGCGCTGCTGCTGGGAGCCGGTGAAACCATCGGCTTAGTAGCTGATCATTTGACCGCAAAGAACATTGGCGCTATGACCATTGCCAATAGAACCTTGGCCAACGCTCAAATTTTAGCCACCAAGTATAATGCGCAATCAATCCAGCTAACTGAAATAGCTGAGGTGCTGCACGAATATGACATTGTCATTGCCTCGACCGGCAGTAGCCTACCCGTTTTGGGTAAGGGCGCAGTAGAGGCAGCGATTAAGCGGCGCAAACGACGCCCAATGTTTATGGTGGACATTGCCGTACCCAGAGATATAGAAGCTGAAGTTGCCGAACTGCCCGACGCCTACCTCTATACAATTGACGATCTAACCGAGATCGTTGAAAGAAATCTTGCCCAACGTCAAAGCGCCGCATCTGACGCAGAAAGCATAGTGGCAAAGGGCGCAAAAGATTTTCAACGGGAAAAACGAGTGCAGCAAGACAAAAACCTACTTACCTCTTTTCGCACACAGGCAAATGAAATTCGCGAAGCTGAAGTTACGCGAGCACTACGCGACTTAGCCAAAGACGGCGATGCAGAAGCTGCAATTTTACGTTTAAGCCAAAATCTAACTAATAAGCTGATTCATCCGACCACAGTTGCAATGCGCGAAGCTAGCGCTGAAGATCGCCGCGACTTGCTTGGCTACTTGAGCAGCATTTACGCCACCCCCAACAACTTATCTACGAGTGTTACAACTGAGGAAACTCAAGCCAAGAGTAAATCCCTGGACACCCAATCTACTGACCTAGAAGAATAACTATGATCCTGTCCGACTCCATGATGTCTAAATTAGGCAGCCTTACGGACCGCTTTGAAGAAGTATCCGCGCTATTGTCTGATGCAGAAGTGATGTCTAACCGCGAAAAATTTACTGCGCTCTCTAAAGAGTTTGCGGAAATTGAACCCGTAGTACTGTGCTATCAAGAAGTGATTCGCCTCAACGATAACCTTGAGGACAGCAAAGTACTGCTTGAGGACGAAGACGCAGAAATGCGTCAGTTAGCGGAAATGGATATTCAGGATTCTAAAGAGAAACTCGCGGAACTAACCTCGCAGCTACAAACTCTTTTGCTGCCCAGAGATCCAAACGACCACTCTAACGTGTTTCTTGAGATTAGAGCCGGCACCGGTGGCGACGAAGCGGCATTATTCTCAGGCAGCCTGTTCCGTATGTATAACAAGTTCGCTGAAAATCAGGGCTGGCGTGTAGAAATTCTTAACGAACGTCCTGGCGAACATGGCGGCTATAAGGAAATAATTTCTCGCATTGAAGGCCGTGATGTTTATAGCCAATTGAAATTCGAGTCTGGAGCGCACCGAGTACAACGGGTACCTGAAACCGAATCTCAGGGGCGCGTACATACCTCAGCTTGCACAGTTGCGATCATGCCTGAGGTTGACGAAATCGGCGCTATCGCGATTGAGAAAAAGGATCTGCGAGAAGATACATTTAGAGCTTCAGGCGCTGGTGGCCAGCACGTCAATAAGACCGATTCAGCTATTCGTTTAACCCACCTGCCAACGGGGACCGTTGTGGAATGCCAAGACGAGCGCTCTCAACATAAGAACCGCGCACGCGCCATGTCGCTACTGCAGTCAAGACTACTGGACGCCGCCCAGAGCAAACAACAAAGCGAACAAGCAGCAAATCGACGACAGTTGGTGGGGTCTGGCGACCGCTCTGAACGCATTCGCACCTATAACTTTCCCCAAGGTCGCGTTACAGATCACCGCATTAACCTCACCCTATATAAGTTAGATGAAATTATAGAAGGCGAACTTAACTCAATAGTTGAGCCTCTCATTCAGGAGCATCAGGCGGATCAACTGCAAAATCTTGCCGACGACTGATCGTGACTGAGTCGAAGACAGATATACAAGCTGGACAGGCGCTGACAACTGGGCAGTGGATCAAACTGCAAGATGACCTGCCTAGACTAGACTGCGAACTGACCCTTTGCCACGTTTTAGAGGTTAACCGCGCAAGCATTTTGGCTCGGCCGGAAAGGCCTTTATCAGCAGGCGAACTTACGGAGATAGATCGTTGGGCAAAGGCACTACGCAACGATGTACCCTTCGCCTATTTGGCCGGCGAGCAAGAGTTTTGGGGCCTCAGCCTTTGCGTGACCTCTGACGTTTTAGTGCCCCGGCCTGAAACAGAACTTTTGGTAGAAAGCGCCTTATCGCTGCTACAAAAGAACGCAAACATATTGGACCTAGGCACTGGGAGCGGCGCAATCGCTTTAGCGATAGCCAGCGAACGCCCTGACGCTAAAGTTACCGGCACAGACATTTCTGCCGAGGCTTTACTGATAGCCAAGCAAAACGCCGAGAAATTGGACATTGCCGTTACGTTTCAAACAAGCCAGTGGTTTGCAAACTTGTCCGGAAGTTGGCAAGTAATCGTCAGCAACCCGCCTTACATAGACCCGGCGGATCCACACCTAGAGCAACTTCACGCAGAGCCCATACAGGCCCTTGTCGCTGATGAGAAGGGTTTGGCGGATTTACGACAGATCATCAGCGCCGCACCAACCTATCTAGACAATGGTGGTTGGTTGTTACTTGAACATGGCTACGATCAGGCGCAACAAGTTCGCCTATTACTAGAGCAAAGTGGTTTTCAGGCAGTGACCTCGTACCGAGATCTGGCTAATATTGAGCGCGTCAGCCTAGGCCAATACATCTATGAATGACCAGCAACTACTTCGGTTTAGCCGGCAAATTATGCTGCCAGATTTTGATATTGACGGACAACAGCGCCTACTCAGAGCGAAGGTACTGCTCATAGGACTGGGCGGTCTGGGCTCACCTATCGCTATGTATTTGGCAGCAGCTGGTGTTGGCGAACTAATCCTGATTGATGATGACCATGTGGACTTATCAAACTTACAAAGGCAGATCGCTCATAGAGAACAAGATGTCGGCATTAACAAAGCCGAATCTGCAGCTGCTGCTATACACGACCTTAATAGTGAAACCAAAGTCACCGTGATCTCACGACGTCTTGAAGGTGCAGAATTGGCAGGCCAAATAAGTGAAGCGGACTTAGTCATTGATGCTACTGATAACTTCGACAGCAGGCATTCGATCAATGCGTTGTGCTGGAAAACTAAAACACCGCTAGTTTCTGGCGCAGCGATTCGTTGGGAAGGACAGATCTCGGTATTTGACCCAATGGATCCTCAGTCGCCTTGCTATCAATGCCTTTATCCCGAGACAGATACCAACGGCCTTGAGATGAATTGCGCCGAAAACGGCGTCATAGCACCGTTGGTGGGCATTATAGGCTGCTGTCAGGCATTGGAGGCAATAAAGTATTTAGCGGGCAGCGGCAGTAGTTTAGTGGGCTATAGTCTTTTCTTTGACGGTAAGTATATGGAGTGGCGGAAGCTCAAATTGAGCAAAGCTCAAGGCTGCCCAATATGTTCGGAGAGTTGATTAGGAGAGGCCTTGGAATGACTTGCGCAGAGTCTTAAGAAGAATCTCGGGAAGAACCTCGAAGAAAACCTAAGTAGACGATTCGTATAGTTTGAGTTGCTGTAACAAGTGCCGGCACAACTTCTGTCTTACTTCAGCGATAACAACCGACTCATGGTGCGCAAACAAATGCGTGACACTTATGTCTGTTAAGCCACAGGGGTTAATTTGACTGAAAGGCTGCAAATCCATCGCCACGTTCAAACTCAAGCCGTGATAACTACACCCTCGACTCACGCGTAGCCCTAAAGATGCAATTTTCGCGTTGTCTATATACACACCCGGAGCATCCTCGCGCAGGCGGCTTACAACCTGATAATCCCCAAGAAGCCCTTGAACAGCGGCCTCTAAGCGTGACACAAGGTCTCTAACACCTATGCCAAGTCGACGCAGATCTAGCAGTAGATACACTGTGATTTGGCCCGGACCATGATAAGTCACCTGACCACCGCGGTTTGATTGCACCACGGGAATACTGCCCGGAAAAAGAATGTGCTCAGCCTTACCGGCCTGGCCTTGTGTAAACACCGGCTTATGTTCGGTTAGCCAAATTTCGTCCGGCGTGTCGGCAGTACGCAAACGGGTAAAGTCCTGCATGCGGGAATATACCGGTTCGTAGAGGGTCTCACCGAGATCAACTAGTTTTACCGCGTTCTGCCTGGTGCCGGCAGCATCAGTTGGTGCGACTGTCATCGCTTCAATGCACAGAAATTTATTTGTGGGATAGGCTCATGCTTAGACGGGCTCATTCAGATGACCATACGCACTGCGGCGTCTGTCATTAAATCATCGTGCATCTCTTTTAGCTGCACCGGCCCTTGCGCCATCAAGTTAATGCGCACAGAAACAAATTTGTCACCGCTGCTGCTACGCATGGTTATATCGTCTGGAGTAACATCAGGGGCGTGTTTGCGAACCGTATTAAGTACGCGCGCGGTCACACCATCATCTGTGCGGCAAATGATTTTGATTGGGTACCGGCAAGGGAACTCTATTTTAGGCGGTTCAGTCATTGCCAAACATGGACTCAAATAGCAGAAAAATAAAATCTCCAAGCCTGGAAATTAGTCCGGCTTCAGGAACGTCTAGTAGAGTTACCACATCGGCTTCATAGATCACTTCGCCGGCCAACACCAATTTTAGTTGGCCAACAATCTGACCAGCCGTTAAAGGTGCCTCTAACTGACTTGGAACAGAAATCTCGGCCTGTATATCTTTATAATAGCCACGCGGCACAGTGACAGAAACTTCTTCAACAACCCCGAGACCGACGTTTTCAAGGGTGCCGTAGAAAACAGGTTCAGCGCGCAACTCAGAACCCGCAGCATAAAGTGTTTGGGTTTCAAAGTTGCGAAAGCCGAAGGACAAAAGCTTTTGGCTCTCGCGCATGCGCGCCTCATCAGATGTGGTACCCAACACCACACTTATCAAGCGCATACCCTCTCGCTCTGCAGAGGCTACCAAGCAATAACCTGCATCTTGGGTATAACCGGTTTTCACTCCATCAACAGATCTATCACGCCAAAGTAGCTTATTTCTATTCGGTTGATCTATGTCGTTAAACTTGAAGCGTTTTTCAGAATAAAGTTCATATTGTTCGGGGTGATCGTTAATAAGCGCCCGCGTTAATATTGCTAGATCTGCTGCCGTACTATAGTGATTGTCGTTAGGTAGCCCTGTAGGGTTTTCGAAATTACTACTATTCATCCCTAAAGCTTTTGCTTGTTCGTTCATCAATCCTGCAAAATCAAATTCGCTACCAGCAATATGTTCTGCCAACGCAACACTGGCATCGTTGCCGGACTGTATGATGACGCCTTTGAGCAGATCGCTAACGGTTACTCGCGTACCTTCTCGAATAAACATTTTGGAGCCACCTGTACGCCAGGCATTAACGCTGATCTGCACTTCTTCTTCGAGGCCTAACCGGCCCAAGTTTATTTCTTGCTCAACAAGATAGCCGGTCATGATCTTGGTCAAACTGGCTGGCGCTTTACGCAGATCCGAGTCCAGTTCTGCCAGCACCTTATTGGTTTTTGCATCGAGCAAAATATAGGAAGTGGCCTGAATATTTGGCGGCGGCAAAGTAAGCGGTTTTTGGGCAAAGGAAAGGCCTGAAAAGGCGCCCAAAACAATGACTGCGATTAGGGAATTAAACGTGGCGACTCTGGGCATCTTTTTTTCATGTTTCTACAGCTAAGAAGAATGCATTCTAACATCCATCAACCTACGGGGGCCAAATTTTGCAGTCGGTTTCTAGTTGTTCATACGACAAGGGGTATGAGATGGAGTGGCGACGGTAGTGGCACACAACGTGGGTTTAATCAGCGCCAGGCATTTTTTGCAATATCCGCCGCTGATTAGTCAGCGGTGCGCTCGTTAACACGCCCCAGCCCAAGAGTTGCGACCAGTGCTTTGATCCGCTCAATAGGTGCACCATTAGACAAAGGTCCGACCTGTAAACGATACATCTCACCGCCTATGATTTTTACCACTTCAACTACAGCACCTGACGTAGCCGACAATTGACCTTTAGCCAATTGTGCGTCACTCAGGCTTACAAAATCACCCACCTCGAGCAGAACCTGTTCTGTGCTGTAGCTAACGGTTTCAACGCGCACGCGAGCTGTACCGCTTTCATGGAAACCTAGCTTTACCGCCGCGGCGAAAGATAAATCGATAATTCGGTCACTGTGAAAAGGGCCTCTATCGTTAATACGCACAATGGTATCTTTACCGTTAGCTAAATTTGTCACTCGAGCAAATACAGGAATCGGTAATGAACGGTGGGCAGCCGTCAGCGTGAACATATCAAACGGCTCACCACTGGAAGTCGACCGACCGTGGAACTTGGTCCCATACCAAGACGCATTACCTTCTTCGAGGTAGCCTTCGGAAGATGGGAGCACCGCATAGTCGTTGCCCCACACATTATAGGTGGCTGGGTTACCCCGAGCGCTGGGAGACAAATCTACCACCTGTGGGTTTTCTAAGTTTGCCAACTGCTCTATTGCCGCAGGGCTTAATGCAGGCGCAGCGTCTTGATCTTGGTCATAACGCCCGGACTTACTCGGCGTCTGCGTTGCACACCCCACCAATAGACTCAACAGTACAACAACGCAAACTAATCGCTTCACCCGGCCTCGCCTGATTGCAATCTCAACTGGCGAATGGTTTCGCTTAGCTGATAGACAGCCATGGCATAAAGCCTACTGTGGTTGTAACGCGTAATGACATAGAAATCGTCGAAACCTAACCAAAAGTCTGCACCATCAGGTTGGCCCATGCGCATTAACATTGCATTAACCTGCAAATCTTCGCTCATGGAAGTCGGTATTTCTACGCCTAGCTCTTGCCACTGTTGCAATGTTTTGTTGGGTTTTAGTGAACTATTGGCCAACTCCAAAATCTCCGGCGTAGCAGTTTTTACGCTTATTTTTTGCGTAACTAACCCGTCGCCTTGCCAACCATGGCGAGCAAAATAGTTAGCGACACTGCCAATAGCGTCGACCTTATTTGACCAAATATCTCTAACGCCATCGTTATCAAAATCTACAGCGAAGTTACGATAACTAGACGAGATAAATTGACCGTAACCCATAGCCCCTGCGTAAGAACCCTTTAAGCTCATAGCGCTCTTACCTTCCTCACGGGCCAACAACAGAAATTGCGTGAGTTCGCTGAGAAAAAACTTAGATCGCGGCGGGTAATCAAAGCCTAGGGTAGCTAGCGCATCGACCACTCGATAAGAGCCTGTGATGCGACCATAACGTGTTTCTACGCCGATGATGGCCACGATGATTGCTGCGTCAACGCCATAAACTTGTTCCGCGCGAGCCAGGGTTTCTGCATTTTCTTTCCAGAACTTTACGCCCAGTTCTACTCGGGGCGGATCAACCAAGATTTTGCGATACTCATGCCATTGCAGTCTGCGTTCGGCGGGTCGCGACATTAACTCTATTATTCTGTCTTTCTTTTCTGCGTCGCGAAAAATTTCTTCTAGGGCCTGACGAGAAAAGTCATGTTCAACTACAAGGGATTCAATGTAGGCCACCACTTCAGGGCGATCGATATAGTCATCCGACGCGTAGCCGACTGAGCCTTGCAATGCAATTGCGGCGCATATTGCCACGCGCAGAGTTTTTGCATAGCCGCTACTGATTAATTGAAAAAACATATTCCTCCTACCATGCCTTATGAGTACGCATGGACATTATTATGCCAAAACCCGCCATCAGCGTTATAGCCGAGGTACCACCATAACTGACCAGTGGCAGTGGCACACCTACAACAGGCAGTATCCCACTTACCATGGCGATGTTAACAAATAAATAGATAAAAAATGTCAGAACTAATGCACCAGCGACCAAACGTCCAAAAGTACTGCCTGCCTGAGATGCTAAAAACAAACCTCTAGCTATGATCAAGAGATAAAGAGTGAGTAAAAATGCGATGCCAACAAATCCAAGCTCTTCACCGACTACTGCGACAATGAAGTCCGTCCTCGCTTCGGGTAGGAAATCTAGATAACTCTGACTTCCTTGATACAGACCCTTACCAAAGACGCCGCCGGAACCAATGGCGGTAGTAGATTGAATGATATTCCAACCGGCGCCTAACGGGTCACTTTGCGGATCAAAGAGGGTCAAGATTCTCTGCTGTTGGTAGTCTTTAAGTACGAACTGCCAAATTAGTGGCGCCGCCGCCGCGACAAGTGTGAGGGCTCCAAAAATCCAACGCCAAGACAATCCGGCGAGCAGCAAGACAGATACGCCGGCTCCGATAACCAATATGCTGGTGCCCAGATCAGGCTCTATACCAATAAGGAATGCGGGCACTCCGATAATGAGTAAACTAAACAGCGTGTGTTTGAGCGAAGGCGGAAGAACTCTTTGTTGTAGGTACCAGGCCACGGCCATAGGTACAGCGATCTTCATAAGCTCTGAAGGCTGGAACCTGAACAGTCCTGGTATGTCTATCCAGCGCTGGGAGCCTTTAACCTTAACACCCACTAGCAAAACCAGAATTAGCAGAATCAATCCGAGAAAATAAAGAACCGGCGCCCAGCGCAAATAGATCGCCGGGGGCAGCTGAGCGGCAATTATTAACGCGGCATAGGCAGCGCCAATGCGTCTGACTTGCGCATCAAATAGAGCATCATTACCGTCTACTGCACTACTCAACACCACTAAGCCAAAGAGCACCACACCAGTTATTAACAGTAAAAGAATGGGGTCGACGTGCACTCGAGTGTACCAACTCGCGGCGCCACCCACTGAATAACTAGGCAATTGTCGCTGAAAATCTGAACTCATAATGGCACCACTAAAATCTGCATCTAACGAATACTCGCGATTTCTTTGGACAGATGCGCATCAATCACGGCTTTAGCTACCGGCGCCGCCACTGAGCTTCCACCACCTCCATTTTCTACTAAAACAGCGACCGCAATGGTCGGATTATCAACTGGTGCGAAGGCAATAAACCAAGCATGCTTGCGGCGAAATTCCGATAACTTCTCTGCGTCATAAACTTCTCCTTGGTTGATCTCAACCACCTGAGCAGTCCCCGACTTGCCAGCCATACGGTAAGCGATTTTTTGTCCTATGTATGCCCAAGCTGTGCCGTTGCCGCGAAAGCCTTTGCCGCCGCGGTGAACGACGTCCTCCATGGAATCTACCATGGACTCCCAGTCTTCTTCACTAAGCCCGACCACTGGCAAAGGTTCTTCAACCCTGCTCATTTCATCTATAGAAACATCACTAGATAAGAGCATTCTCGGTCGCACTACACGACCACGGTTAGCAATGGTGGCTGCTACCGTCGCCATTTGTAAGGGTGTCGCCAAAAGATCACCTTGGCCAATACCTAGGTTGACGGAGTCTCCAGGGTACCAAGGTTGATTCTTTGCGCTACGTTTCCATTCAGGCGTCGGCAACAATCCGCTACTCGCTTCGGGAATGTCTATGGCCAAATTTTTACCAAAGCCAAACTGGCCAGCAAAGCCAAGTAAGCCGCGAATTTCCATGCGACTGGCTAGATCATAAAAATAGACGTTGGAAGAGCGGTAAATTGCTCGATTCAAATCAACCTCACCCTGACCTCCAGAGTTGTCCTTGGTCCAAGACCAATCTCTGTACACGCGCTCTTGGCCCGGCAGTTTAAACCACCCTTTGTCTTCAATTGTCTCTTCCCAGTTGGTTACAGCCATGCTTATTCCGGCTAAACCAACGACGGGCTTAAAAGTAGATCCGGGAGCGTACTGGCCATTTACGGCTCGATTAAACAACGGCAAATAAATCGAACCAGCCAACTCGTCGAACTGCGAAGAGGTCATACCACTAACAAATAAATTTGGGTCATAGCTGGGCTGGCTAACCATTGCCAGAATGCCGCCGGTGACAGGATCTAATGCAACGATGGCGCCGCGCCGGCCACCTAGCGCCTCGACACTTGCTAATTGTAATTTACTGTCTAGGTGCAAAGTCAAATTCTGACCCGTTTCTGCGCCCTGGACATCTAGTACACGGTGGACTCTGCCATAAGCATCGGTTTCTACTTTTTGGTAGCCTACCTTGCCATGCAGGCTTTTTTCATAGAAAGCTTCAACGCCGCGCTTTCCAATAAATTGCGTACCACTATACTGAACTGGCTCTACAGTTCGTAAGTCCTCTTTGCTCATACGCCTTACCGAACCTACTGCGTGGGCTGCTAAGACTCCCATCGGATAGGATCGAACAAGGTGACTAACAACTTCTACACCGCGCAAACGATGTCGATTCACGGCTAACAATGCCACCTGTTTTTCAGAAAGGGATTCGAGAATAACCGCAGCTGAATCTGCTCTACGTGGTTTATTAAGAACGGTTCGAATTCTTTCTACTTGCTCTGGCGTTAGGGATAAAATCTCTATTATGGAAGTCAGTAACCCTTCAACATCTTCTGCTCGTTCAGCAACAACAGCCAATGAAAAAGACGTTTGATTATCGGCTAATAACCGGCCATTCCGATCATAGATCATGCCTCTTGGAGGCACTAATGTTTGGATTTGAGTACGATTGTTGTCAGCTCTCAACTGGTAAGTTTCATGCTCAGAGATTTGCAGCGTAAGCATTCGTGCGACCAACACGGCGAACAAGATAACAACAAATACAAATAGGGTTATAGCTCGACCCACAAACATTTCCTGTTCGCGGCCTGGGTCTTTAATCGACAGTTCTAACGACAATTAGGCATCCTCACACACGATGATAAGGGTGCCCAGTACTGATGCTCCAGGCTCTATATACAGCTTCGGCTAATATTACGCGAACCATGTAATGAGGAAAGGTTAAGTTAGACAGTGACATTTTTTGATCAGCGCGACTCAGTACGTCTTTGGCAAGTCCATCCGCACCACCAACAAGAAAAGCAACATCTCTACCCGCCATTTGCCACTCCTTTAACCCAGCAGCCAAAGCAACACTGGTGCAAGAGGCGCCATGTTCATCTAACGCAATCACCCAGTCATTCTTGCTGATCTGAGCTAATAACTTCTGCGCTTCGGCTTGCTGATATTTTGCCGGATCAGTGTGGTGTCGTGGAGCCTGCATTTCTAACAAAGTCAGCGGCATTTCTCTTGGCATGCGTTTGGCATACTCATCAAACCCAGTTTTGATCCAACCGGGGCACTTATTGCCTATGGATAATATGCGTATCTTCATTGGTCTTGGTCAATAGGTGATGGCTACTCAGGTTCTACGCGTTGCATTTCGGGCTTGCTGCGACTGGACATCTCTGTCCACAAGCGTTCTATCTCATAATATCCACGGGCCTCGGTATTCATGACATGGACCAATACGTCACCAAGGTCTACCAGCACCCAGTCATAGCTTTCACGACCTTCTATACCCAGCGGTTGGATACCTATAGCTTTCGCGGATTCGCTGACATTGTCGACGATTGCTTTGACGTGGCGGTTAGAGTTGCCACTGGTCAGCACCATATAGTCTGTCATTGGTGTGAGCGCCGCCACATCCAGCGCGACGATGTCTACGCCTTTAAGATCTTCAATGGCTGCGGTGACGTGGTCACGTAATGCACTTGGGTTCAAACGATACTCTCCGTTGTAATATAGAGTTGATGCTGCTTAATGTATTGGCTCACTTGCGGAGCCAGATGATCGGAAACACTCTGACCCAAGCTCAGCTGCTGACGTACAAATGTGGCTGAAACTTCCTGCATTGGAAGCGCCAATCTTAACATCTGACCGGCTTTGCTATGATCTATTTTTTTGCACTGACGCTGGGCGAAAAAGTCTACCAGATTGTGCGCTTCTGAGGTCAGTTGTCCTGGCCTATCTAACACCACCAAGTTGCATAGATTGGTGATTTCATGCCACCGATACCATGACGTTATTGTTGCATATGAGTCCTGTCCGAGTATCCACACTGGATGAGATTTATCCTCATTAGCTGAACTTTTCTCTGCGGCCATGGCCGCTAGCGTATCAAAAGTATAAGAAGTACCCGGCCTTTGAAGTTCGCGGTCGTCTGCCATTAGATTGTCATGGTCGGCACAGGCCAATTGCAGCATTTTCCAGCGATGTTCGTTAGATGTATGGGAGGGCGCACGATGCCCCGGCCGGGCAGACAACAGCATATGTATTGAATGTAATCCCAGTTCGGCTGCCACTGACAGTGCTGCGTGAGTATGCCCATTATGCACCGGGTCAAAGGTCCCGCCGAATATACCAATCATTCTGTATTCACTCTGCGCACTTTAACGATTACGAATTTCTCCGTTACCAAATACAACATACTTTTGCGACGTAAGCCCTTCAAGACCAACGGGGCCTCGAGCGTGGATTTTGTCCGTTGAAATACCCACTTCGGCACCCAACCCATATTCAAAACCATCGGCAAACTGAGTAGACGCGTTAACCATCACAGAGGCCGAATCTACTTCAGCAATAAAGCGACGAGAATGGGCGAAATTCTGAGTAACAATTACATCAGTATGCTGGGAGCCAAATTCGTTGATGTGGGAAATTGCAGCATCTAAATCAGCGACAACTTTTACTGCCAAAATTGGTCCCAAGTACTCTTCACCCCAATCTTGCTCAGTGGCAGGCATCATCTGGGTGATTTTTCGGGCAAGCTCACAGCCACGTAATTCAACACCTACAGCAGTATATTGCTCTGCCAACGAAGGTAAAATTGCGGCCGCGCACTGTTCGTGAACTAACAAAGTTTCCAGTGCATTACACACCGCGTATTTTTCTACCTTTGAGTTAAAGGCAATATTCTTCGCCATAATGACGTCAGCGTCGGCATCAATGTAAACATGGCAAATGCCATCTAAATGCTTAATTACAGGAATAGTCGCTTCTTTCGAAATACGATCTATCAGGCTCTTACCGCCTCTTGGCACAATAACATCAACATACTCATCTAACTGAATCAGTTCGCCTACCGCAGCTCGGTCGGTAGTATTGACCAATTGAACACAGGCGGCGGGCAGACCAGCCGCTTCTAGGCCAGCTACAACACACTCTGCGATGGCCTGATTAGAATGAAAAGCTTCAGAGCCACCACGTAAAATACAGGCGTTGCCTGACTTCAGAGAAAGGCTTGCGGCGTCCACTGTGACATTGGGGCGTGATTCGTAAATCATGCCAATCACTCCCAATGGCACGCGCATCTTACCAATCTGAATACCGCTAGGGCGAAAACTGAAATCAGTCATTTCCCCTACCGGGTCTTTCAAGGCATCCACTTGAAGAAGGCCTTCAATCATTTGATCAATGCCTTTATCATCCAAAAACAACCGTTCGATCAGTGGTTGGTCGATAGAATTTTTTTGCGCTGACTGCATATCCTGTGCATTCGCCTGCTTAATTTCTTGCCGAGCATGATCTACAGCAGCAGCGATTGCTTTGAGCGCGTTAGATTTTGTCGCAGACGATGCTGCACCAATAACTCGTGAAGCATCTCTGGCAGCACGACCAACGCCCTGCATATAACTTTTAATATTTGTATTCATGGTTCGCATTATAGGGGTAAAAGCAGCAATGCTCACGCATGCAATACGTGAATATGGCAAACGTTAATTTGTCATTACCCCTATAAAATCGCTAAGGCGAATCGCTTACTGACCGAATTTGGTCACCAGCCGCTCTAATTCCGTAAGCCGTTCTTTGGCCCCATTCATTTGCAACAAGGTCTGTTTTATTTCTGGTTCAATGGGCAGCAAGTCAGCAAGGCGATAACTAACGGACCGAGCTTCGCCTAGTCTGATCGGCGGATTGAGTTGCTGAATAAGCGGGTGCTGCATCAAATCTTGCAACACAGCGACCAAAGGCTCGTGTACGGAAGTTAACTCGCCCAGCGCTTCTTCTTTGGCAAATTCTACCGTGGCTTTTAGTAAACCATCTTTTTGTAGATAAGATTCTTTGATAGAAAACTTACGCGCGCCCTGAGCAACAATACCCAGTAAGCCATTATCCGCTTGGTTAAAATCGACAATCTTCGCCTCAGTACCTATGCGAAACACATCTGGTACAGCATCCGCATCTTTGTCGGTAACATCACTACCGGTGCGTAACAGTACGACACCAAAATTGACTTGATTGCGCATGCACCAGCGAATCATATCGACATAACGTGGTTCAAAAATGCGCAAAGGCAAAACGCCTTCAGGGAATAGAACTGTGCGCAGGGGAAAAAGGGGGATTTCGGGTAACTCTAACCCACCTCGCTCTTCATCGTTGGCAATAGCTTCTGACAAGCGCTGACTCCTTACCTATTTTAATTATCGTGACTGAAATTTTGCGCAACTATAACTAGCCTTGACTGAGGCCGCCAATGTTATGCTGCGTTTTCCAACCCTATAGAAAACGGCAGGGTAAATTAACAATATTTTGCATGCGTCTATAATTAACATGCTGCACACCGAGGAATGACGACTTTGGAATGGTTACAAGTACTGGTACTGGCCTTACTACAAGGCGTTACGGAATTTTTGCCGGTTTCAAGTTCAGCCCACTTAGTACTTCCTGCGCAACTGACCAGTTGGCCAGATCAAGGTTTAGCATTTGATGTAGCCGTACATTCTGGCACGCTGATTGCGGTAATGGCTTATTTTCGCAAAGACTTGCTGGCCATGTTATGGGCCGTCGGGCAAGCGCCCACCGTGTACGCTGTGCGCGCCGGCCGCGCGCCAGGTAACCCTGAAATATCTCAAGCTGCCCAAGGTATTGAGCAAGTACTGAAGCTTGCCCTGGCTACGCTACCTGTCGTCATCATAGGCGTATTGGGCAAAGACTTTATTCAGGAGCAACTGCGCACGATTCCGGTCATAGCAACTACGACAATGCTATTTGGCGCTGCGCTTTGGTATGCGGATCGTAGACCAACTTCGAATAGCGCTATTACTTGGCAAGCGGCAGCACTTATAGGACTTGCCCAGAGTATTGCGTTGATTCCCGGCACTTCGCGTTCTGGAATAACCATAACCGCGGCGTTACTACTTGGCTTGAGTCGAACCGAAGCAGCAAGATTTTCTTTTCTATTGGCCATTCCAACTATCGCAGGCGCACAGCTATTGTTGTCTCTGGATTTGGCGGAAGGCAACATTGAAACAGACTTGGCCAAAGTTGCCGCAGGCGCAGCCCTTGCTGGAGTCAGTGCGTATTTGGGGATTCACTACTTTATTCAATTAGTGGAGCGAACAGGGATGTTGCCTTACGTTGTGTATCGGTTGCTATTGGGTTTGATATTGTTTGGGCTGGTTTACGCCGGTCTGTAGCGATGCGCTTGAAAACGCCGGGCGCAGAGGGTTAGCTGCACCTAGCACATGTCTTTTCTAGCAGAGAACCAGCACCCAAAGAACTGACTTCAAAAGCTATCGCTGACAAAGCACTAGGTAACAAAGCACCGACTAAAAAATACTGACTAACAAAGTACTGACTAACAAAGTACTGACTAACAAAGTACTGACTAAAAAAACGACTGACTAACAGGCTTTTCGTACAGTAACGGCCAAGTACCCGCAGGGACTAAAAGGGAATATCGTCCTCAAAGTCTGTGTCATCGGATAACGTAGGTGCACTGTCGGCTGCCACAGCAGTACTGGCTGCTGGCTGGGCTTGGGACTGTTGTGAAGGCTTATTTTCAAACCCGCTTGGCGCACCGCTTTGCGAAGGCGCGTTCTGGGCCGGTGGGTTTTGAGCCCCCCCCATGCCTGCGCTATCGCCACCAGCGCGACCATCCAACATCTGCAATTCACGAGCGTTAATTTCTGTGCGGTACTTTTTCTGCCCGTCAGCTTCCCAACTGGAAGTTCTCAAGCTGCCTTCAATATAAACCTTTGAACCTTTGCGTAAATATTCTCCGGCAATTTCAGCTAGCCGCGCAAAACAGACAATATTGTGCCACTCGGTACGTTCCTGCATTTCTCCCGAGGCTTTGTCTTTCCATGACTCGGACGTGGCAATACTGAACCGTGTCACCGCGCTGCCACTTTGGGCATAGCGTGTTTCAGGGTCTCGCCCAAGGTTACCGATGAGCATTACTTTGTTAATTCCTCTGGCCATAATCTTCTCCACATAGGATGACACAATGTTAATAGTGTAGATCAAAACTGCAATGCCACCCAATCTAAAATGCTGTTGATTGAGTACGCAAAAATCTTGCCTAGGCTAGGAATTTGGCGATACTTAGAGTGCGCCAGGACTGGAGGATATGTCTGAACTACACGACAATTTCACGCGATATCCGATACCCTTCGTCGCACTTAACTTGATGCCTAATGTGGCCCAAGCTATGTTGATTACGCCCATCTACCGAACAAGAGCGAATGTAACCTTGGACACGATTTCACTACGCGGTGCTCGCACCCATAATTTACGTAATATCGACTTAGACATCCCAAGGGATAAACTGGTGATCATCACCGGTTTGTCCGGTTCCGGAAAATCGTCCTTGGCTTTCGATACGCTGTATGCAGAAGGCCAAAGAAGATATGTTGAATCACTATCGGCCTATGCGCGTCAATTTTTGTCGATGATGGAAAAGCCAGATATAGATCATATTGAAGGTTTGTCGCCAGCAATTTCTATTGAACAAAAATCCACCTCTCACAACCCCCGCTCCACTGTCGGCACGATTACCGAGATTTACGACTATTTGCGCCTACTTTACGCAAGAGTGGGCGAACCTCGTTGTCCCGAGCATGCACTACCACTAGATGCACAAACCGTCAGCCAAATGGTCGATCAGGTCACAGAGAATATGGCCGATCTGCGGGTAATGATTCTTGCGCCTATCGTTAATGAGCGCAAAGGTGAACATCTGCACGTATTTCAAGAACTCATCAGTAACGGCTATGTGCGTGCGCGCATTAACGGACTCATAGTTGACCTTGATGACGCTCCGGCTTTGGACAAGAACAAAAAACACACCATTGAAGCGGTGATCGATCGAGTACGGGTTAAAGCGGACGTTGCACAACGCTTGGCCGAGAGTTTCGAGACCGCACTGGGGCTATCCGATGGTGTGGCCTTGGTTATGGATATGGACGACAAAAAGAGCCCGGCGTTGGTTTTTTCCTCGCGCTTTGCTTGCCCATCCTGCGGCTACAGTATTGCAGAGCTAGAACCACGCATGTTCTCTTTCAACAATCCAGCTGGCGCCTGCGGCGGCTGTGATGGCTTAGGCGTAACTCAATTTTTTGATCCAGATTTAGTTGTTGCGGACACTGATTTAACCCTAGCTGAGGGTGCGATACGCGGCTGGGATAGGAGAAATATTTATTATTTCCATATGCTTTCGTCTTTAGCCGACCACTATGAATTCGACGTTGAAGTGCCTTTTAAAAAGCTCAGCAAGAAAAATCAGGACGTCATTTTAAATGGCAGCGGGCGTACACGCATTGATTTTAGTTACGCCAATGATCGGGGCGATGTGATTCGCCGCACCCACAAATTTGAGGGTGTATTACCGAATATGCAACGGCGCTTCCGCGAAACGGATTCCTCCATGGTCAGGGAGAATTTACAGAAGTTCATGCGTGTCACCGACTGTCCAAGCTGCCAAGGCACTAGGCTTAAAGAGGAATCGAGAAACGTTTTTATCGGCGCGACGGATTTGCCAAGCGTTACTCATGCCTCTATAGCTGACACCCTGAAACATTTAGGCAGCCTTAAGCTGAAGGGACAAAAAGCCACCATTGCTGACAAAATTCTTAAAGAAATAAAGGCAAGGCTGCAGTTTTTGGTAGATGTAGGGCTTAATTATCTAACTTTAGATCGCAGTGCGGACACATTATCTGGGGGCGAAGCCCAGCGCATACGCCTTGCCAGTCAAATTGGTGCCGGACTAGTGGGCGTTATGTATATCCTTGATGAGCCGTCAATTGGTCTGCATCAACGAGACAACGAAAGGTTATTACATACGTTGGAGCATTTGCGCGATTTGGGCAATACCGTAATCGTGGTGGAACATGATGAAGAGGCTATGCGAAGAGCCGACTACCTTATAGATATCGGGCCCGGAGCAGGCGTACACGGCGGCGAAGTCGTTGCTCAAGGTACCTACGAAGACGTTCTCAAGAATAAGAAGTCTATTACAGGGCAATATTTGAGCGGCGCTAAATCTATTCCGATCCCCGCAAAACGCGTGGCTGCAAACCCTGAAAAGCACTTGGTGCTTACTGGTGCTAGCGGCAACAATTTGCAGGACGTGTCTATAAGCATACCGTGTGGGTTATTGACTTGTATTACAGGTGTTTCCGGCTCTGGTAAATCTACCCTTATCAACCACACGCTATACCCAATTACCGCTACGGTCCTGAACAAGGCCACTACCCTTAAGCCAAGACCTTATGAGGCGATAGATGGACTGCAACATCTAGATAAAGTGGTTGATATAGACCAAAGCCCAATCGGCCGAACACCGCGTTCTAACCCGGCCACCTATACCGGTCTTTTCACGCCCATAAGAGAACTATTTGCCCAAGTACCCGAGTCTAGGGCAAGGGGATATAAACCTGGGCGGTTCAGTTTTAATGTGAAAGGCGGTCGCTGTGAAGCGTGCCAAGGTGACGGCTTGATCAAAGTTGAGATGCACTTTCTGCCGGACATTTATGTTTCTTGTGACGTTTGTCATGGCAAGCGCTACAACCGCGAAACGTTGGATATTCGCTACAAAGGTAAAAATATCCACGAAGTTCTGGATATGACCGTTGAGGACGCCGGTGTGTTCTTCGCACCTGTGCCCATGCTTTCACGCAAATTGCAGACGCTCATAGATGTTGGTCTTTCGTATATTCGGCTGGGCCAATCGGCTACCACCCTCTCCGGCGGTGAAGCTCAGAGAATTAAATTGAGCAGGGAGTTATCTAAGCGCGATACTGGCCAAACCCTATATATTCTCGATGAGCCAACTACTGGCCTGCATTTTCACGATATAGCACAACTTCTGGACGTGTTGCATAGATTGCGGGACGACGGCAATACGGTAGTGGTTATTGAGCATAATCTGGACGTGGTAAAGACTGCGGATTGGATTATTGACCTAGGCCCCGAAGGCGGCTCTGGAGGCGGCCACATTGTTGCAACAGGCACACCCGAACAGATCGTCAAAGTGAAAAAGTCCCATACGGGTAGGTTCTTAAAGACCTTACTAGAAAAGTAAGGGTTCACTTGCATTAAAAAGCCCGCAAAAACGGGCTAGTAGCGACGTTCTTTTGTCAGCTTATCGCTCTGGCAACCTATGCCGTTGGCGCAATGCGCCAACTAAGTACCAAAACACACTGTGTCTGTTAACTCATGCAATGCTTTAAGGCACTAGTGCACAGCTGGATATTTTCCTTGCGCGCTGAGTAGCCCATTAAGCCTATACGCCAAACTTTGCCTGCAAATGCACCAAGTCCTGCGCCTATTTCTAAATTGAACTCGCTGAGTAACTGCTTACGCACAGCCGCTTCATCGACACCGTCAGGGATCTTAACTAAATTCAGCTGAGGTAGCCTGTAGCTGGCATCAACAACAAACTCTAGGCCGATACCATTTAAATTTTCGACTAGAATCTCGTGCATTGCTCGATGTCTATGCCAGGAATTCTCTAGCCCTTCTTCCTGCACCATCAACAACGCTTCATGCAGTCCGTACATGGCGTTAACTGGTGCAGTGTGGTGATAAGTTCGTGCGCCGTCGCCTTCCCAATAAGCCATCAATAGCGACAAGTCTAAGAACCAGCTTTGTACCGGAGTATTTCTTGCTTTGACTTGGGCTGCGGCTTTATCGCTGAAGGTAATTAGGCTAATTCCTGGGGGCGCAGACAAACACTTCTGCGTCCCTGAATACGTTACGTCAGCACGCCATGCGTCCACTTCCAATTCGATTCCGGCCAAACCAGTCACGGAATCTACAATGCTCAAACACTCGTATTGCTCAGCTAGAGCGCACAATGTTTTTGCGTCAGAGCGCACACCAGTAGAGGTCTCTGCATGCACAAACGCAAGTATCTTAGCGTCTGGATGAGCCTTCAATGCTGCTTCGACTTTTTCTGGATCAACTTGCGTGCCCCAGTCGTCTTCAACGGTTACCAACTCGCCGTTCATACGCCGCACGTTCTCAGCCATACGCATGCCAAATACACCGTTAATACATACGATTACTTTATCGCCGGCTTCAACTAGATTGGCAAAAGATGCTTCCATGGCTGCAGAGCCTGGAGCAGAAAGAGGTAGGGTAAGTTTGTTTTCTGTGCGAAAGGAATAACGCAAGAGATCTTTGATGTCTTCCATCAAAGCAATGAATTCAGGATCTAGATGGCCAATAGTAGCTTTCGCCATGGCTCCCAGAACTCGTGGGTGTACGTCCGATGGGCCAGGGCCCATCAATGTTCTGGGGGTCGGGTGAAAGCTACTACTCACAACGATTTAGTCCTTCTTTGTATCAGCCTGCTCAGCATCCTCTGCTGCGGGCTCTTCCGCGGTTTCCACAACTGCTTCAGTTTCTTCAACAGTCTCAACCACTTCTTCTGCACCGGCTAAGTCAGCGTCGAATTCTTCGACTTCGGCGATCGGACGCCCAACTAACTCTATATATGCCATTGGCGCTGCATCACCAGTTCGGAAACCACACTTTAATATACGTGTGTAACCACCTGGACGTTCTTGGTAACGTGGGCCGAGCTCAGTAAATAACTTGCCTACTGCAGCCTTACTCCGTGTGCGAGCAAACGCCAGGCGGCGATTCGCAACAGAATCTTCCTTAGCGAGCGTAATTAACGGTTCAGCAACCTTACGCAATTCTTTCGCTTTTGGCAGTGTCGTTTTAATAACTTCGCACTCAATTAGAGACGTAGCCATATTGCGAAACATCGCTTGACGGTGCGAGCTGTTTCTATTTAGTTGTCTGCCACTCTTTCGATGACGCATTATTCGTTCCTGTACCTATAAGCGTGTAATCGCTCTTTACTGACGCTATTTCTAACGTCCTGTTATCTCTCGAGTCGAACCTGAGTTAGATTCGGCCACCATGTAAATTTGCTGGTGGCCAATTTTCAAGGCGCATACCCAGTGACAAACCTCTAGACGCTAATACGTCTTTGATTTCCGTCAGGGATTTCTTACCTAAGTTCGGTGTCTTCAACAATTCTACTTCGGTGCGCTGAATCAGATCACCAATGTAGTAAATATTTTCCGCCTTCAAGCAGTTAGCCGAGCGCACTGTCAATTCCAAATCGTCAACTGGACGAATGAGTATTGGATCCGCTTCGTCTTCTTTCTCTTCTTCAACCTGTTCACTTTCGCTATCAAGGTCGACGAACACTGCAAGTTGATGCTGGAGTATAGTTGCAGCTCTTCTGATCGCTTCTTCTGGATCAATAGTACCGTTAGTTTCTAAATCCAAAACTAACTTGTCGAGGTCAGTACGCTGCTCTACACGTGTGCTCTCAACGCTATATGAAACTCTACGCAGGGGACTATAGGATGCGTCTAGACGCAATGAACCAATAGGGCGACTTTCTTCTTCGCTATACGCGCTCACCTGTGAATCCACAGGGACATAACCACGTCCTCTCGTTACCTTAGCTTCCATGCGAATAGATCCGCTGGCGTTAAGGTTACACACAACATGGTCAGGATTTGCGATTTCAATATCTTCAGAAAGCTGAAAATCAGATGCCGTAACCACGCCAGAACCACTCTTTTCGAGAATGATCGTACCGTGATCTTGGTTATGCATTACGATACTGATGTCTTTCAGGTTAAGAAGGATATCTATGACATCCTCTTGAACGCCTTCAATTGTACTGTATTCGTGCAGCACACCATCGATCTGCACTTCGGTAATCGCGCAACCTGGCATTGATGATAAAAGTATTCTACGCAGAGTATTACCCAGCGTATGACCGAAGCCTCTTTCCAGCGGTTCTAAGGTGACCTTAGACCGGAATGGGCTATCGGATTGCACTTCAATATTTCGCGGAGTCAGAAATTCGTTTGCCAACTGTGACATATATTTGTCTCCCAAAGAGGCGCCGGAGCGCCCAAAAAATTACTTAGAGTAAAGTTCTACGATCAAGTTTTCGTTGATCTCAGACGGTAGCTCTTCACGATCTGGTAGGCGCTTGAAAGTACCTTCGAGCTTTTCAGAGCTCACGTCGACCCAATCGATTTCGCCACGCTGACTAGACAGTTGCAAAGCAGCCTGAATGCGAAGTTGACCGCGAGCCTTCTCAGCAATAGCCACTACGTCTCCTGCTTTAACTTGAAAAGACGCGATATTCACCCAATGCCCATTAACGGTAACGGACTTGTGTGCAACCAACTGACGCGATTCGGCTCTAGTACAGCCAAAACCCATACGATAGACCACGTTATCCAACCGGCATTCGAGCAACTTAAGCAGATTTTCACCTGTTGCGCCTTGCTTACGGTCGGCTTTTTTATAGTAGTTCCGGAATTGCTTTTCTAATACACCATAAATACGGCGTACCTTTTGCTTTTCTCGCAACTGAACTGCGTAGTCGGATAACCTTCCTCGGCGCAGACCATGCATACCTGGTGCATTATCAATCTTGCACTTTGAATCGATTGGACGAACACCGCTCTTTAGGAAGAGGTCAGTGCCTTCGCGACGACTTAACTTGAGTTTTGGACCTAAATACCGACCCATACCTATTTCTCCATTCGATTTTGCATCATTACAACTCTCACTACTTAAACGCGTCGGCGCTTAGGTGGGCGACAGCCGTTATGAGGAATCGGTGTTACATCAGCGATGCTGTTTATTTTAAGGCCTGCCGCGTTAATCGCGCGTACTGCGGACTCACGACCTGGACCAGGTCCTTTAACGAACACATCTACACTCTTCATACCGAATTCAACAGCAACAAGGCTGGCCTTTTCGGCAGCGATCTGTGCCGCAAACGGGGTACTTTTACGTGAACCCCTAAAACCCGAGCCACCAGAAGTTGCCCAACTCAGCGCATTGCCTTGTCGGTCGGTAATCGTAATGATCGTATTGTTGAAAGACGCGTGAATATGCGCCATTCCATCTACGACAACACGTTTAGCTTTTTTACGTTCAGCCATATTTGTATCTCTACCTTGTCCTATCTACGGATCGGACGACGCGGGCCCTTACGGGTGCGCGCATTGGTTTTTGTTCTCTGTCCATGCACTGGTAAGTGCCGACGATGACGTATACCTCGATAACACCCCAAGTCCATCAATCGCTTGATGTTCATGGAAGTCTCTCGACGTAGGTCGCCCTCTACCGTGAACTTTGCAACTTCATTACGAATTGCATCCAGGTTAGCTTCGTCTAACTCACCAATCTTAGTGTCCGGTTGCACACCAGCCAGCCCGCAGATTTTAACTGCAGTGGTTGGCCCAATCCCGAAGATATATGTCAACGAGATCCTTGCGTGCTTGTGATCCGGTATATTGATTCCGGCAATACGTGCCATCTATTCGCTCCGTCTTACACTTGATGCCATAACTACCAACTACCCTTGGCGCTGTTTATGGCGAGGTTCAGAACTACAAATTACTCGCACCACGCCTTTGCGCTTTACGACTTTACAGTTCCGACAAATTTTCTTTACTGATGCTCTTACTTTCATAGTTTCCTACCACTGGGAGGTCGATTAACGACGGCGCCCATAGTTTTGTAGTTTCGACTTTTCCATCAACTTCGCATATTGGCTACTCATCAGGTGTGATTGCACTTGGGACATAAAGTCCATTGCTACCACAACCACGATAAGTACAGCGGTTCCGCCTAGTTGAAAAGAAGTATTAAAAAAGACCACCATAAATTCTGGCAGCAAACACACCAAGGTCACATAAAGCGCGCCAAAAACGGTGAGTCGGGTGATCACATCATCAATGTACTTAGAAGTCTGCTGGCCGGGACGTATGCCAGGTACATAAGCACCCTGCTTCTTCAAGTTGTCCGCTACGTCCTTCGGGTCAAACATAATGGCCGTATAGAAGAAGCTGAAGAAGATAATTCCAGCAGCGAACATAAGTATATATAAAGGCTGGCCAGGAGACAGTACCAAAGCTACGTCCTGCAAGGCGCCCATGCCTGGGTTACTACCAAACCAGCTCGCCATAGACGCAGGAGCTAACAGTAGACTAGAGGCGAAAATAGCAGGGATAACACCTGCCATATTAATCTTTAACGGTAAGTGACTGCTTTGAGCTTGGAACACACGGCGTCCCTGTTGCTTCTTTGCGTAATTCACTGTAATTCTTCTTTGACCACGCTCCACGCGAACAACAAACCACACGATGCCAATGGCGAGTACACCCATCGCCAGAAGGGCTATAATATTTAAGTTACCTAGACGTGCTTGTTCAAACATCTGACCCAGTGCTGAGGGGAAGCCTGAGACGATACCGGAAAAAATTAACAACGATATGCCGTTACCGACACCACGTTCAGTAATCTGTTCACCTAACCACATCATAAAGATGGAACCGGTCACTAAGGTCAAGGTTGCGACGAAGGTGAAGGTAAAGCCGCTGTCAAATGCGAGCCCTTGATTAGCCAAAGTAACAGCCAACGAAGTCCCCTGAATCAATGCAATGCCTAGGGTCAGAAGACGTGTGGCCTTAGTGATCTTACGACGACCTGCGTCGCCTTCTTTGCGCCACTGCTGAAATTGCGGCCACATCATGGTCAACAAGTTCATGATAATACTGGCGGTAATATAAGGAATAACTCCTAGTGCCAAAATACTCATGCGCTCCCATGCGCCACCCGAGAACATGTTAAACAGTTCCAAAATGCCGCCCTGGTTTTGGTTAAATATCGCCTGCAGCTGCGCGGGGTCGATACCAGGTACTGGAATATGTGTGCCGATTCTATAAACCAACAAGGCAAACAGCACGAACAGCAGGCGGCTACGAAGTTCAGCGACTCCTGCCTGGTTGCCTGCTAGCTGATTAGCTACATCTTGTTGGTTATTCGACATTATTTCTTCTGTGCTTCTTTAGTTTTCATTAGCAGCCTTGACGACTACTCGGCTACCGCTGCTTCAGGATGTTCTTTCTTCTTCAACTTACCTGGTACAGGTACCTCGAATGCAACGACGGATCCACCAGCTGCTTCAATTGCTGCTTGAGCACCCTTGGTGACACCAATATTTGCGTCTTCTACCTTGCAAGACTTAGCTACAACACCAGACAAAATGATGCGCGCTCGCTTCATGTCTCGTCTGATCACATTCGCCGCTTTAAGTGTGTCCAAAGTGATTAGATCACCCTCAACCTTGGCCAATTCGCTCAAACGCACCTCAGTAGTGGTTAAACTTACGCGCGAACGGAAACCAAACTTAGGAATACGCATCTGTAGAGGTAATTGTCCGCCTTCAAAACCAGGACGAACGCCGCCGCCAGAGCGAGCCTTCTGACCTTTTTGACCACGACCAGATGTCTTACCCCAACCAGAACCAGATCCACGGCCCACGCGTCTCTTAGTTTTGTGACTGCCATCGGCAGGGTGTAGATCATTCAAATGCATTAGGACTCTCCCTCGACATGCACCATATAGTGCACACGATTAATCATTCCTCGGACGGAGGGTGTATCTTCAACTGTCACAGTGTGACCAATACGTCGAAGACCTAAACCAACCAAACAGGCCTTGTGATTCTTTAAACGACCAATCGGACTTTTTGTCTGGGTCACGCTAATAGATTTACTGCTCATAACTATGCCTCAGCCTTAAGCGACAATATTGTCGACAGTCTTACCGCGCTTTTCAGCAACGCGCTCCGGTGACTTAACACCCATCAGCGCCTTAAAGGTTGCTCTAACCACGTTAACTGGATTTGTTGATCCGTAACACTTAGCTAATACGTTGTGCACGCCCGCAGCTTCTAAAACCGCTCGCATCGTGCCACCGGCAATTACGCCTGTACCTTCGGATGCTGGCTGCATATATACCTTAGAAGCCGAGTGCCTTGCTGTAGTGGCATACCATAAGGTGCCGCCATTAAGGTCTACATCGACCATATTGCGACGCGCCGCTTCCATCGATTTTTGGATCGCTGTTGGCACTTCGCGCGCTTTACCGCGACCGAAACCGACTCGACCATTACCATCACCAACAACTGTTAGTGCTGTAAAACCAAAGATACGTCCGCCTTTTACAACTTTCGCTACTCGATTCACCTGGACTAGCTTCTCAACTAACCCTTCTTCTTCAATTTTATCGGTATAAGCCATTTAGAACTCCAATCCGCCTTCGCGAGCGGCATCTGCTAATGCTTTTACTCGTCCGTGATACTTAAAACCTGATCGATCAAACGCAACAGCCTTTACGCCCTGCTCTTTTGCTCGCTCCGCAACTAGTGCTCCGACTTTCGCCGCTGTCTCAACGTTACCAGTGGCAGGGCCACGTAGTGCCGCTTCCAGCGTAGAGGCCTGGGCCACGATTGTTCCGCCATCGGCAGAAATCACCTGAGCATAAATATGCCTTGGTGTACGGTTGACTGACAATCGAACTGCACCCAACTCGCGCATCTTCATGCGGCTGCGTCGTGCTCTTCGTAATCTGCTTGATTTCTTACTGTTCATGCTTCGAACCTGGTTTCCGTTTTGCGCTTTTAAAAATAGCGCGCTTCGTTTCGATGTTCTTCAACAGTCGACGCTTTGTTGGGTTTGGAACCTATCCTCGCCGCACAAGAATCTGACTATTAAACTAATTACTTCTTTTTGGCTTCTTTACGTCGGACGTACTCGCCGGCATACCGAACACCTTTGCCCTTGTATGGCTCTGGCGGACGGAATGATCTAATTTCTGCACATACTTGGCCGACTTGTTGCTTGTCGTTCCCAGCAATTACCACTTCTGTCTGACTTGGCGTGGTTGCAGAAATGCCTTCAGGCAACGTGTAGACTACCGGATGCGAAAAGCCTAACTGCAGAGTTAATGTATTACCCTGCGACTGCGCACGATAACCTACACCCTGAAGCTCTAACTTACGTTCGAAGCCCGTAGTTACGCCTGTAACCATATTCTGCACGAGTGCACGCATTGTGCCCGCCATTGCGTCAGCGGCGCGAGCCTCTGACTGAGCGCTTACACGCAGCTCTCCGTCTTCTTGCTTAAGAGCGACGTATTCATGGATATTTAATTCCATTTGGCCCCTGGCACCCTTTACTGAAAGGTGCTGACCGTCGAGCTTGACTTCCAAACCGGAAGGCAAAACTACTGGATTATTTGCTACGCGAGACATTAAAGTTCCCCTAAAAAACCGTACAAAGTACTTCGCCACCAATCCCTTGAGATCGTGCGTTCTTGTCGGTCATCACACCCTTATTGGTGCTGACTATCGCCACCCCAAGTCCGCCACGGACTTTAGGGATATCATTACTTTCTTTATAGATTCGCAGCCCAGGTCGGCTAACACGCGAAATCTCTTCGATCACTGGCGATCCGTTATGATATTTAAGATCAACGGAAATGTTTGACTTAACTTCATCAGAAACCGAATAACCCTCAATGAAACCTTCACTCTGAAGGACATCTAAAATTGCTCTTTTGCCTTTTGAATTCGGCATTTTAACGCTAACGTGGCCCGCCATTTGAGCATTTCTTACTCGGGTAAGCAGGTCAGCGATTGGATCTTGCATTGTCATATTAAATACCTACCAGCTGGCCTTAACTAAACCAGGAACATCACCGCGCATTGCGGCTTCTCGTAACATGTTTCGTGACAAACCGAACTTACGGTATACACCGTGCGGGCGGCCGGTGATGCCACAACGTCTCTGATGTCTCACCGCACTCGCGTCACGTGGTTGAGCTTGAAGCTTCAACTGTGCATCCCAACGGTCCTCGTCGGATACGTTACGGTTAGAAATAATCGCTTTGAGTGCCGCGCGCTTTTTACCGAATTTACCCCGGACGTCTGCTCGCTTCTTCTCTCTTTCAATCATGGAACGCTTTGCCATACCTAATCTCTTCTCTATGTACGGAAAGGAAACTTGAACGCTTTTAATAGCTCAAGTGCCGCTTCATTTGTTTTAGCTGTGGTCGTCACACAGATATCAAGACCGCGGATTTTGTCGATCTTGTCGTAATCTATCTCAGCAAATACGATTTGCTCTGTAAGGCCCATGCTGAAGTTGCCCCGGCCGTCGAAGGACTTAGGGTTCAGTCCGCGAAAGTCACGCATACGAGGTATAGCAATACCCACTAAACGCTCTATAAAGTCATACATTTTTTCCCGGCGCAAAGTCACCTTGCACCCAATCGGGTAACCCTCACGGATCTTAAAGCCTGCTTCTGAACGGCGAGCCAAGCAAATAACCGGCTGCTGCCCTGCGATTGCAGTCATATCTGTAACTGCTGCGTCCATTACTTTACGATCAGTAATCGCTTCGCCTACACCCATATTAAGGGTGACTTTAGTAATCCTTGGCACTTCCATAGGATTACTAATGGCCAGATCCTTCTGTAACTTAGGATGCAGCTCTGTTTTATAATGTTCGTATAAATTAGACATGTTTAGTCTTCAATCTCTTTGCCGTTTGATTTGAAGAAGCGGATTTTCTTTCCATCTTCAATGCGCAAACCTACTTTGTCTGCCTTCTCGCTCTCATGATTCCAGATTGCAATGTTAGAGCTCTGAATCGGTGCTTCCTGTGGAACGATTCCGCCTTGATCACCCGTGTTAGGGTTAGGGCGCTTGTGCTTCTTCACCATATTGATACCAGCAACCATCATTCTGCCGTCTTTCATGACACGCAAAACTTCACCGCGACGACCTTTGTCACGACCGGCAACCACTACCACTTCATCTTTTTTCTTGATCTTTAACATGCCGACAATCTCTTAGGATCTCTATTAATCTGTTATTTGTACTTAAAGTACTTCAGGCGCCAAGGAAACAATGCGCATGAACTTCTCTGTTCTAAGTTCACGAGTAACTGGCCCAAAAATACGCGTACCGACAGGCTGCTTCTGCGCATTAAGTAATACAGCAGCGTTATGATCGAACTTAATCAAAGAACCATCAGGGCGGCGAACACCTTTGCGCGTACGCACAACTACCGCATCCATAACCTGACCTTTCTTAACTCGACCACGCGGAATGGCTTCTTTGATCGTGACCTTAATCACATCGCCAATACCGGCATAACGTCTGTGGCTTCCGCCTAACACTTTAATGCACTGAACTCTTCGAGCACCGCTGTTATCAGCAATCTCGAGCATACTTTCTGTCTGAATCATTGCTCTTTAAACTCCAGTAGACCGGACATCAATGCTCTGGAGCATCCAGGTCTTTGTTTTTGACAATGGGCGACACTCAATTACGGTGACCGTGTCGCCGATTTTGCAGGTGTTCTCTTCATCGTGCGCGTGGATCTTTGACGACTTACGTACATACTTGCCGTAAACCGGGTGCTTGACCCTGCGCTCTACTTTAATCGTAATACCTTTCTGCATGCGGTCACTGACCACTACACCGGATACAGTACGCGGATTAGTCTGGGCTTTTTCTGCTTCAGACATCTTTACTCTCCTTCATTACTGTCTTCACCCGTGCGATGTCGCGACGTATTTCTTTAAGAAGATGCGGCTGGCCTAGTTGACCACTGGCGTTCTGCATGCGGAGCGAAAAATGCTCGCGGCGCAAACGTACAACCTCAGTTTGCAGCTCTTCTGCAGTTTTTTCTCTCAAATCTTGGACTTTCATTACATTGCTGTCCGCTTAACAAATACTGTCTTAAAGGGCAATTTAGCCGCAGCCAATGCCAACGCTTCGCGCGCCATATCTTCTGGCACACCTTGCATCTCATAGAGCACGCGACCTGGCTGAATAAGGGCTACCCAATATTCAACGCTACCCTTACCTTTACCTTGGCGAACTTCCAAAGGCTTTTTGGTAATCGGCTTGTCTGGGAACACTCGGATCCAAATCTTTCCGCCTCGGCGAATACGACGAGTCATCGCTCGTCTACCGGCTTCGATTTGACGCGCGGTGAGCCTGCCTCGCCCAATGGCTTTAAGACCAAACTCACCAAAGCTGACGCGACTACCTCTCAGGGCGAGGCCTCGGTTGCGTCCCTTGTGCATTTTTCTAAATTTTGTTCTTTTCGGCTGTAACATCTTCGTACTTAATTACGGCTTAGGCTTGCTGAGAAGCTTGAGCAGGGGCTTGTGGCCCGATAACTTCACCTTTAAAGATCCACACTTTGATGCCTAAAATACCATAGGTAGTTTCAGCTTCAAAAGTTGCATAATCGATATCTGCACGAAGGGTGTGCAGTGGCACTCTCCCTTCATGATAGACCTCAGAACGAGCAATTTCTGCTCCACCAAGACGACCAGCAACACGCACCTTGATACCTTCGGCACCCAAGCGCATTGCGTTCTGTATTACTCTCTTCATCGCTCGTCTAAACTGTACTCGGCGCTCTAACTGCTGAGCTACATTTTGAGCGACTAGCACCGCATCCAATTCTGGCTTACGGATCTCTTCGATATTCACGTGGACGGGCACACCCATCATCTTACTTAAGTCATTGCGTAGACGCTCTACGTCTTCGCCTTTCTTCCCAATCACAATGCCAGGACGTGCCGTGTGAATGGTTACGCGCGCTGTCTGAGCAGGCCGAGCAATCTCAATTCGACCAACAGAGGCGTCAGCTAGGCGCTTGCGTAGAAACCGACGCACCTCTAAGTCGTTTAATAAGTATAAAGCGTAGTTCTTCTTGTCCGCATACCACACTGATGTGTGATCTTTGACAATCCCTAAGCGAATACCGGTTGGATGTACTTTTTGACCCATACTATTCTCTTACTTTGTATCCGAAACCGTCACGGTGATGTGACAGCTGCGTTTTAGGATTCTATCCGCACGGCCTTTAGCGCGTGGACGAATGCGTTTCATTGTCATACCTTCATTGACGAAGATTTCCGATATGCGGAGATCGTCTACATCGGCGCCCTCGTTATGCTCAGCATTTGCAATTGCTGACTCAAGGGTCTTCTTCACTAATACAGCACCTTTCTTGGTGCTGAAATTCAATATATCCAAAGCATCAGCCACTGGCTTGCCGCGAACTTGGTCTGCCACTAAGCGAACCTTCTGCGCGGAGATACTTAAGCGTTTTGCAATCGCTCTGACTTCCATCTTCTTTCTCTACCTTAATCTGCGCGCTATCGCTTAGCTTTCTTATCAGCCGTATGGCCACGATAAGTACGAGTGGGTGCAAACTCACCCAGCTTATGACCTACCATGTCTTCGTTGATAACGACTGGAATGTGTTGACGGCCGTTATAAATGGCAATGGTTAAACCAACCATTTCAGGCATGACCATTGAGCGACGCGACCAAGTCTTAATTGGACGACGTTCACTGTTAGCCACGGCGTTTTCTACCTTCTTCAAAAGATGGGTATCAACAAATGGGCCTTTAAATAATGATCTTGGCACTTACGTTACTCCGTTTATCGCTTGCTGCGACGACGCACTATGAGGCTGTCGGTACGCTTATTCTTTCTGGTCTTGTGACCCTTTGTTGGCATTCCCCAGGGTGAAACTGGGTGTCTACCGCCTGATGTCTTACCTTCACCACCGCCATGTGGGTGGTCGACTGGGTTCATAGCTACACCACGAACAGTTGGGCGCACTCCGCGCCATCTCTGCGCGCCAGCCTTACCCAATGAACGAAGACTATGTTCACTGTTACCTACTTCGCCAAGTGTTGCTCTACATTCGCTGAGTACACGGCGCATTTCGCCAGATTTCATACGCAAAGTCGCATGCGCGCCTTCTCTAGCCACCAATTGACAAGAGCCACCGGCGCTACGCACCATCTGAGCACCCTTACCAGGCTTCAACTCGACACAGTGGATAACACTACCCACGGGAATGCTTCTCAACGCTAGCGTGTTACCAGACTTGATAGGCGCAGTTGGCCCGCTCATTACTGAATCTCCCGCGTGGACGCCCTTCGGCGCGATAATGTAGCGTCGCTCGCCGTCTGCATACTTTAACAGCGCAATGTTTGCCGTTCTATTGGGATCGTACTCTAGACGCTCTACTACTGCTGGAATGCCATCTTTCGTGCGCTTCCAATCTATAATTCTATAGTGTTGCTTGTGACCGCCGCCTCGATGCCGAGTCGTTATCCGTCCAGCGTTATTTCTACCGCCGGTCCTAGATTGCGATACTAGTAGCGCTTTATGCGGCGCTCCCCTATGCAACTCGGGGTTGACGATTTTAACGACAAATCGACGTCCCGGTGAAGTTGGTTTCGTTTTTACAACAGCCATTACGCTAAACCCTTATTCCGCAACCATGTAGTCGAGCTCTTGGCCCTGCGCTACGGTCACGTATGCCTTTTTCCAATTCTTCTTGCGCGACATACCGCGCGCAGTCTTCTTTGTTTTGCCTTTTACATTTACTGTACTGACATTCTTCACTGAGACTTTAAAAATCGTCTCAATAGCTTCGCGTATCTCAGCCTTCGTAGCATCTACAGATACTTTGAAAGCGTATTGATTAGCCAAATCACCTAGCACAGATACCTTTTCTGATATGTGAGGTTCGCGTAGAACAGTAAAGATGCGCTCCTGGTTCATACCAATGCCTCTTCTAACTTCTTCAATGCGGCAACCGTGATCAGCACTTTGTCGTGACTGATTAGACTCACCGGATCAACACCCTCAACATCTCGAACATCCACAAAGCGAACGTTCCGAGCTGCTAAAAACAAATTCTCATCGCCGTCTTCCGTAACGATTAGTACGTTACTCATATCTAAACTCTTAAGCTGGGTTAACAACTCTTTAGTCTTAGGCGCCTTAACTGAAAAACTCTCAACCGCGACAAGGCGCTCTTTGCGAATAAGCTCGGAAAGAATGCAACGTAGCGCGCCGCGGTACATCTTGCGATTCACTTTCGTTGAGTGATCTTGTGGCTGGGCAGCGAATGTCACGCCACCTGAACGCCATATTGGAGATCTAGTAGTACCCGCTCGTGCGCGACCAGTGCCTTTCTGACGCCATGGCTTCTTGCCACCACCGCTCACTGCTGAACGATTCTTCTGAGCTCGCGAACCTTGTCTCGCACCCGCCATATAAGCGACTACAACTTGGTGTACGAGCGATTCGTTAAACTCTCTGCTAAATGCGCTATCAGCTACTTCAACGCTGCCGCCGTCCAGGGCTAGATTCAAATTCATTCCCCTTCTCCCGCAGCCGACGCTTCTGGGCGACCCTTAACTGCTGGACGAATAAATACGTCTCCACCAGTCGCTCCAGGCACAGCACCTTTAACCATAATAAGGTTTCGCTCTGCATCTACCCGAATAATCTCTAGATTCTGCGTTGTCACGCGAGCAGCGCCCATGTGACCTGACATCTTCTTACCTTTAAATACGCGACCAGGGGTTTGGCATTGGCCAATAGAACCCGGCGCACGGTGAGAAATTGAGTTGCCGTGAGTGGCGTCTTGACCTGCAAAGTTCCACCGCTTGATGGTGCCTGCAAAACCCTTACCCTTTGATGTGCCCTGCACGTCAACGGTCTGTCCTGCAGCGAACTGCCCGACAGTAAGTTCGCCACCGACATTTAACTCATCAGCTTGCATGGAACGAAATTCCCACAAACCGCGACCCGCGCCAGCTTTCGCCTTTGCAAAATGTCCGGCCATAGGCTTACTTACGCGACTCTGTCGTCTTTCGCCCGTGGTCACTTGGACGGCTACATAGCCATCGCTTTCGACACTCTTTACCTGAGTAATCCTATTAGGCTCGGCTTCTATAACCGTGACCGGCACGGATTCGCCTTCTTCATTGAAGATGCGGGTCATGCCACTTTTTTTACCTACCAGTCCAATTGCCATTGGTCTAATCCTACCTTTGTGCGGTAACAACAGCGTGCTGGGCTCCCTCCCTCTCTACTCTTTCGAGTAAAAGGACAGTGCCCGGCTTTCGCCAATCGCCAGCCCCCAATCGGAGCCTTTTCGTATCAAAACTTCACAACCTCACCAACTCTTTCAAGAGCCAGCAAAACTCCGATTAATTCAAACTAATTTGTACTTCAACCCCAGCAGCCAGATCGAGCTTCATAAGCGCATCAACTGTCTTTTCTGTAGGTTCAACAATATCGAGGAGTCTTTTATGGGTTCGGATCTCGTATTGGTCCCGTGCGTCTTTATTGACGTGAGGTGATACAAGAATTGTAAACCGCTCTATACGAGTGGGCAGCGGGATAGGTCCCTTCACTTGCGCACCAGTCCGTTTAGCTGTATCAACTATTTCCTGTGTCGATACATCTATGAGACGATGATCAAATGCTTTCAAGCGAATGCGTATACGCTGATTTTGCACTTACAAACTCCAACCCTAATTAAATTTAACTCATTCTCCACCCGCACTCAACGCACGAATGGTTAAAAGAGCATTTCTCCTGTTAAAGAGCATCTCACCGCAACCTTAGTGCAGCTACACCCGCATGGAACGACTGTAAAACTGCCGTTTGTGACGCTTCTTAGACTAAAACCTAAGGCCTCGCGCTGTCCAAAGCGGGAGGCGAACTATACAGAGTAGAATTATTTCAAGCAACACTTCTTGTCGTGAATAACGTAATTAATGTAATTATTTTCGCATTATTTTTAGTTAACTTAGTCCAACGCCACCAAAGCGGGCCGCTCTTTGCAGAGCAAAACCTACTCCGATCCCAACCCCTGCCCCATCAATGCAACAAAGGTTACCGACCACCTCACAACTTTCGCCTTAAGCGATTACCTTAGCAACAACACCCGCACCTACTGTACGGCCGCCTTCGCGAATAGCAAAACGCAGACCATCATCCATCGCAATTGGGCATATAAGCTCAACTACCATCTTGATGTTATCGCCCGGCATGACCATCTCTACACCCTCAGGTAGCTCACACGCGCCGGTTACATCCGTAGTACGGAAGTAAAACTGTGGGCGGTAACCCTTAAAGAATGGTGTATGACGGCCGCCTTCGTCTTTGGACAGTACATATACTTCTGCCTCAAACTTAGTATGCGGTGTAATAGCACCTGGCTTGGTCAATACCTGACCACGCTCTACTTCTTCACGCTTAGTGCCGCGTAGCAGAACACCAACGTTCTCGCCTGCTCGACCTTCGTCCAACAACTTACGGAACATCTCAACACCTGTGCAGGTAGTCTTAGTTGTGTCTTTAACGCCTACGATTTCGATCTCGTCGCCTACATTCACAATGCCGCGTTCTACACGACCTGTTACTACTGTGCCACGACCTGAGATGGAGAATACATCTTCAATAGGCATCAAAAACGGTAAGTCTACTGCGCGCTCGGGCTCTGGAATAAAGCTGTCTAGGGTTTCCACGAGCTTCTTAACTGCTGTAGTACCTAGCTCGTTGTCGTCCCTGCCTTCCAATGCCATCAGGGCGCTGCCCATGATGATGGGCGTGTCGCCTGAAAACTCGTATTGCTCTAAAAGATCAACAAGCTCCATTTCTACAAGCTCTTTCATCTCTTCATATTCTTCGGTGCCTACACCGCCGCAGTCTTCTGCCAACAAATCAGCTTTGTTCAAGAATACAACTATCTTAGGAACACCAACCTGACGTGACAACAAAATGTGCTCACGCGTTTGTGGCATTGGGCCGTCTGTCGCGCCACATACTAGGATAGCGCCGTCCATCTGCGCCGCACCGGTGATCATGTTTTTCACATAGTCGGCGTGTCCTGGGCAGTCAACATGTGCGTAGTGACGCCCTTCACTTTCGTATTCGACGTGACTGGTCGCAATTGTAATACCGCGCTCTCTTTCTTCAGGCGCATTATCAATCTGAGCGAAATCGCGCATCTCGCCGCCGTAAACTTCAGCACAAACTCTTGTCAGTGCCGCTGTTAATGTTGTCTTACCATGGTCTACGTGGCCAATTGTGCCCACGTTTACGTGTGGTTTGTTTCTTTCAAATTTCTCTTTAGCCATCTGCCTTCCTTACGGTTGTATTTATCGAGACCGAATTCTGTCCATCACTGCGTCGGGCACATCAGCGTACTTTGCGAAAGCCATTGTGTAGGTTGCGCGACCTTGAGTACTACTCCTTAAATCTGTCGAGTAACCAAACATTTCCGATAAAGCGACTTCTGCTTTTACTACTTTACCTGCCGGAGTTTCCTCCATACCTACGATCATGCCGCGCCGGCGATTCAGATCACCGACCACATCACCCATATAATCCTCTGGCGTAACAACTTCGACTATCATCACTGGCTCGAGCAGCACAGGATTTGCATTCATTGCGCCCTCGCGGAAAGCCATTGCCGCAGCGATCTTAAACGCCATCTCGGAAGAGTCAACATCGTGAAATGAGCCACCTATTAACGTAGCCTTGACGCCAATTAGCCGATGCCCAGCAATAACGCCGTTACGCATTTGATCTTGAATACCCTGATCTACCGCGGGAATGAATTCTTTGGGAATAACACCATCAGTGATCTCGTCAACAAACTCGTAAGCAAATTCACCATCCTCATCTTTAAACGGCTCTAAGCGAACCTTCACATGACCATACTGACCGCGGCCGCCTGCCTCACGAATGAACTTGCCTTCTTGCTCAGCAACACCGCGAATAGTCTCGCGGTAGGAAACTTGGGGCTTGCCGATGTTGGCTATGACATTAAACTCGCGACGCATACGGTCGACAATAATATCGAGGTGTAATTCGCCCATACCGGAGATTACTGTCTGGCCTGTTTCTTTATCTGTTTCGACTTTAAATGAAGGGTCTTCCTGAGCGAGCTTGCCCAGCGCGACGGTTAACTTGTCTTGATCCCCTACTGAGCGCGGCTCGACTGCCACTGATATCACTGGTTCAGGAAAATCCATACGCTCTAAAATTATAGAATGCTCTTTTGTGCACAAAGTCTCGCCAGTAGTGACGTCTTTGAAACCAATAACTGCGGCGATATCACCCGCTCGAACTTCGCTAATTTCATTACGATTATTAGCGTGCATTTGTACCATTCGCCCGACGCGCTCACGCTTGCTTTTGATAGGGTTAAATACTTGGTCACCGGTTTTTAACACGCCCGAATAAACTCGGAAAAACGTTAGGGTGCCGACAAAAGGGTCTGTAGCTATCTTAAAGGCAAGGGCTGCAAATGGCGCAGCGTCTTCGGAGGGACATTCTCCGATAGTACCGTCAGATAACTCACCTTCTATGGCTTTTACTTCTGTTGGTGCGGGTAAAAAATCTACCACAGCATCAAGTACGCTCTGCACACCTTTGTTCTTAAACGCAGAGCCACAGGTTGCGAGAACAATATCGTTTGCTAATGTTCTTAAACGCAGGCCAAGCTTTATTTCATCTACGCTTAACTCGCCGCCTTCTAAGTACTTCTCGGTCAGCTCGTCATTAGCCTCCGCCGCAGCCTCGACTAAAACTTCCCGGAGTCTTTCCGCCTCGGCTTGGTACTCTTCTGGAATATCTGAACGTTCATGGGTTAGCCCTTGATCGTTTTCCCCCCAATGAACAGCCTGCATTTCGATAAGGTCTATTACGCCAGCAAAATTTTCCTCAAAGCCAAGGGCCATTTGAATTTGCACAACGTGGGCGCCTAGGCGCTCGCCTATTTGCTCAACCACTCTGGGAAAATCCGCGCCCTGCCTGTCCATTTTGTTTACAAATACTAGGCGCGGAACGACGTACTTATCGGCTTGTCGCCATACTGTTTCAGACTGAGGCTCAACACCCGACGTGCCGCAAAACACGACAACTGCACCGTCGAGTACGCGCAGACTGCGCTCGACTTCAATAGTGAAGTCCACGTGGCCTGGGGTATCTATAATATTGATTTGATGCTCGTCGTACTGCTTGCTCATGCCTGCCCAATAGCAGGTGGTAGCAGCCGACGTTATGGTAATGCCGCGCTCTTGTTCTTGCTCCATCCAGTCCATGACAGCCGCGCCGTCATGAACCTCTCCGATCTTATGGGAAAGACCTGTGTAAAAAAGAACACGTTCGGTTGTTGTGGTCTTGCCTGCATCCACATGGGCCACAATGCCTATATTCCGATATCTGCTTATAGGCGTAGTGCGGGGCATGGCAGTTTACTTCGTAGGGGTAAATAGAGGCCGGAACTAACTACCAGCCTGACTTAGAGCCAGGCTAGCAGTACTATTAGTAGCGATAATGCGCGAAGGCTCTATTCGCATCAGCCATTCTATGCGTATCTTCACGCTTCTTAACTGCGCTACCACGTCCATCAGCGGCATCCATCAACTCGCCGGCTAATCTTGCAGCCATAGACTTTTCGCTACGCTTACGCGAGCTGTCAACTAACCAACGCATAGCCAATGCATTACGTCTGGAGGGACGAACTTCGACTGGTACCTGATAAGTTGCGCCACCTACCCGGCGAGATTTAACCTCTACCATTGGTGCAATAGCTTCTAATGCTTTTTCGAACACTTCGATCGGATCAGCGCCATCTTTTTGCTGAACACGTTCTAAGGCGCCATAAACAATACGCTCAGCCACAGCTTTCTTACCGCTGACCATTACGTGGTTCATAAACTTAGCAACCACTTGGTTGTGGTACTTAGGATCTGGAAGAATTTCTCTTTTTGCGACTACGCGACGTCTTGGCATTGCTTTCTCCTTGCTTCAGGTAAATCCTCAGAAAATCTGAGGCCTTACTGAGAATAAAAATTTGTTATTGGGGGTTACTTAGGGCGCTTGGCGCCATACTTAGACCGGCCTTGACGGCGATCAACAACACCCGAGGTATCTAATGTGCCACGAATCGTGTGGTATCGAACACCAGGTAAATCCTTTACGCGACCACCACGAATAAGAACAACTGAGTGTTCTTGGAGGTTGTGGCCTTCACCACCAATGTAAGAAGTTACTTCATAACCATTGGTTAGGCGCACTCTACATACTTTACGTAATGCTGAGTTTGGCTTTTTAGGTGTCGTTGTATAAACACGTGTACAGACGCCGCGCTTCTGCGGGCAAGCTTGCAGTGCAGGCACAATGTTTTTGACTACTTTGCGCTTTCGCGGCTTTCGAACTAATTGGCTGATGGTTGCCATAACTTACTTAGATCTCCATACGTTGGGCCTTCACGACCCAGAATCCGGGCCGGCATTCTAATCGCGGCCCGAAGTTTAAACAAGGCCCAATAGGGCCTTTAATTATTCTATCGTTTTCGCTGCGCTCGCAAAACACACCGAAAACTTATGCAGTGCTACTTATTCAGCGTTGCGTGCGGACAATGCCTCACTCAATGCCCGTTCAATATCATCTGCCGTTACGCTGTCTTTATTAGTGCCAGCACGTTCTTCTTCACGTTGGCGCTTACGATCCGCGTGATAAGTAAGGCCGGTGCCCGCAGGTATTAGTCGCCCTACTACAACGTTCTCCTTCAGACCGCGCAAGAAATCTTGCTTGCCCGTTACAGCTGCTTCGGTAAGCACCCGAGTAGTTTCCTGGAAGGATGCCGCAGAAATAAAGGACTCAGTAGCGAGAGACGCTTTAGTAATACCCAACAACAAGCGCTGGAATTCCGCTTCGGCTTTGCCTTCTTCGCGCAGCTCAGCGTTTATTCTGCGAATTTGCGCAAACTCAACCTGCTCGCCTCTAATAAGGTTTGAATCACCAGCGTGTACAATTTCTACTTTGCGCAACATCTGTCGGCAAATTACTTCGATGTGCTTATCGTTAATTGTTACACCCTGAAGTCGGTAAACTTCTTGAATCTCATTAATAATATACTTGGCAAGTTCTTCTACGCCTTTCAGACGAAGAATATCGTGCGCACTAAACGGTCCGTCACAAACTGTTTCGCCGCGCTCTACCTGCTCACCGTCAAACACACCAATAGTGCGCCACTTGGGAATCAGCGTTTCTACTGGATCGCCGTCTAATGGCGTAATTACCAAACGACGCTTACCCTTAGTCTCCTTACCAAAGGACACCAGACCTGTAGCCTCAGCCAAAATTGCAGGCTCTTTCGGCTTCCTTGCTTCGAACAAGTCAGCAACCCGTGGCAGACCACCGGTAATGTCCCGAGTTTTAGATCCTTCTTGCGGGATTCTCGCAATAATATCGCCAATACCAATCTTAACGCCGTCTTCCATATTAAGAATAGCGTTGCTTGGCATAAAGTAATTCGCTGGGACTTCACTACCAGGAAGCATTACTGCGTCACTTTTAGCATCTGTTAGACGCACAGCTGGACGCAAATCCTTTGCAGCACTTGGGCGATCTTTAGGATCTAGTACGGTAATGTTGGTTAGACCAGTCAATTCGTCAGTCTGACGATTCATAGACAAGCCTTCTTCCATCTCGAAGAATTCAACGTTACCGCTTACTTCAGAAACGATTGGGTGGGTGTGCGGATCCCACTGAGCGATGATCTGCCCTGCCTCAACTTTATCTTCGTCGGCGACAGAAATAACTGCGCCATATGGAAGTTTATATCTTTCACGTTCGCGACCATGGTCGTCAGCAACCGCAATGGCACCAGATCTAGATACAGCTACTAGCTCACCAGACTCTCGTTTTACAGTCTTCAAGTTGTGCAGACGAATTGTTCCGCCGTGCTTAACCTGAATATTATCAACCGCTGTTGCTCTAGATGCTGCGCCACCAATATGGAACGTACGCATGGTTAACTGGGTACCGGGCTCACCAATAGACTGGGCCGCGATAACGCCAACTGCTTCACCAACGTTGATAAAGTGTCCACGTGCGAGGTCACGTCCGTAACATGCACGGCATACGCCGTGGAATGTTTCACAGGTGATAGCCGAACGCACAGTCATGGTGTCTACACCAAGTGCATCTAACTGTTCTACCCAAGCCTCATCAATCAACGTGCCTCTGGCGATAAGCAGAGTCTTGCCGTCTACATCTAGTATGTCTTCTGCAACGGTACGTCCAAGAACGCGTGCGCCCAGCGGAAGTACTACGTCACCGCCTTCAATAATAGAAGTAACGAATAGCCCTGCTGTTGTACCGCAATCTTCATCGGTAATAACAACGTCTTGAGCTACGTCGACAAGGCGACGGGTCAAATACCCTGAGTTGGCTGTTTTAAGCGCCGTATCAGCGAGACCTTTGCGTGCGCCGTGAGTCGAAATAAAGTAGTCGTTAACTGTCAAACCTTCTCTAAAGTTTGCAGTAATCGCATTTTCAATAATGCTGCCGTCTGGACGAGTCATCAAACCACGCATACCTGCTAACTGACGGATCTGAGCGGGCGAACCACGAGCACCGGAGTCTGCATACATAAACACTGAGTTGAATGAAGCTTGTTCTTCGTCTTCACCGTCGCGGTTTACTACTGTTTCTTTAGAAATGCCGTCCATCATAGAGCGCGCAACCAAATCATTGGCGCGCAACCAAATATCTACTACTTTATTGTACTTCTCACCCTGAGTTACCAGACCAGACGCATACTGAGATTCGATCTCGGCAACTTCCGCTTCGGCTTCGCCAATGATGCGATTCTTAGCTTGAGGAATAACAAAGTCTTCAACACCAATAGATGAACCAGAGGCTGTTGAGTGAGCGAAACCTGCATACATCAATTGGTCGGCAAAAATTACGGTTTCTTTCAGACCACAACGTCTGTAGCAATCATTTATAAGGTTTGAAATTGCCTTCTTGTCCATAGCGCGATTGACCATTTCGAATGGCATCGCCTTAGGCACAATGCCATACAACAAGGTACGACCAACAGTTGTGTCATAAATAGTAGTCTGAGCAACCAACTCATCGGCTTCGTTTGCTACATGCTCTTCGATACGCACTTTCACTTTGGCGTGCAAGTTCACCTGTTGCGCATAAAACGCACGGTGCACTTCATCTAAGTTTGCAAATACCGAACCTTCACCCTGAACGTTTACTTTGTCTCGGGTCATGTAGTAAATGCCTAATACAACGTCCTGTGAAGGAACAATGATAGGTTCACCACTGGCTGGCGATAAAATGTTGTTAGTGGACATCATCAATGCACGGCACTCAAGCTGCGCCTCCAATGTCAGCGGGACGTGGACAGCCATTTGGTCGCCGTCAAAGTCCGCGTTGTACGCACTACAAACGAGCGGGTGAAGCTGAATAGCCTTACCTTCAATAAGTACCGGCTCAAACGCTTGAATACCCAATCTGTGCAATGTAGGAGCACGATTCAACATGACCGGGTGTTCACGAATCACGTCGGCGAGAATATCCCAAACCTCCGCAGTTTCGCGCTCGACCATTTTCTTAGCGGCTTTAATAGTTGTCGCAAGCTGACGGTCTTCGAGCTTACCGAAGATGAACGGCTTAAATAGTTCTAATGCCATCTTCTTAGGCAAACCACACTGGTGTAGGCGCAGTTTGGGTCCAACCACGATCACTGAACGACCGGAGTAGTCCACTCGCTTACCCAACAAATTTTGACGGAAGCGACCTTGCTTACCCTTAATCATATCAGCAAGTGACTTAAGTGGGCGCTTGTTGGATCCTGTAATTGCTCTACCGCGACGACCGTTGTCTAACAGCGCATCTACAGATTCCTGCAGCATGCGCTTTTCGTTACGCACAATAATATCTGGCGCAGACAGGTCTAACAGGCGCTTGAGGCGGTTGTTACGGTTAATAACGCGGCGATACAAGTCGTTCAAATCAGAAGTTGCAAAACGACCACCGTCCAATGGCACTAGTGGCCGCAAATCTGGTGGCAGAACAGGTAGTACTGTCATGACCATCCATTCAGGCTTATTGCCTGACTTGGTGAATGCTTCCATAAGCTTCAAACGCTTAGAGAACTTCTTGATCTTAGTTTCTGAATTAGTTGCTGGAATCTCTTCACGCAGCTGGGCGATGTCGCCTTCCATGTCTAAGTTCAACAACAACTGCTGTACAGCCTCGGCACCCATACGGGCGTCGAACTCATCGCCATACTGCTCTAATGTTTGGTAGTACTCTTCGTCGTTGAGCAGCTGTCCCACTTCAAGATCGGTAAGGCCAGCATCGATAACAACAAAGGATTCAAAATAAAGCACACGCTCGATATCTCGTAGCGTCATATCTAGAAGTAAGCCGATACGCGACGGTAACGACTTCAAGAACCAAATATGTGCGGTGGGGCATGCAAGCTCGATGTGACCCATACGTTCACGACGAACTTTGGTTAATGTGACTTCCACACCACACTTCTCGCAGATTACACCACGGTGCTTCAAACGCTTGTATTTACCACACAAGCACTCGTAGTCTTTTACCGGGCCAAAGATACGCGCGCAAAATAGGCCGTCGCGTTCTGGCTTGAAGGTTCTATAGTTAATGGTCTCTGGCTTTTTTACTTCGCCAAAGGACCATGAACGTATCATTTCTGGGGATGCCAAACCGATTCTCAGAGCGTCGAATTCATCAACGCTACCCTGGGCTTTTAGCAAATTAAGTAAGTCTTTCACGATCTTTCCTCATTTTCTGTTGGAGACGCCCTGCCTAAACAAGGCGCGTCTCGTTCGAGTGGGTTACGCCCACTCAATACGCTCAAGGTTGTTATTCCGCTTCCAATTCAATATTGATACCTAGAGAACGAATCTCTTTGACCAACACATTAAAGGACTCGGGCATACCCGGCTCCATCTTAAAGTCGCCGTCGACAATGTTCTTGTACATTTTGGTTCGACCCGCAACGTCATCTGACTTAACAGTTAACATTTCTTGCAACGTATACGCCGCACCGTACGCTTCCAATGCCCACACTTCCATTTCTCCGAAGCGCTGGCCACCAAACTGAGCTTTACCACCCAGTGGCTGCTGCGTAACCAAGCTGTAAGAACCTGTGCTACGTGCGTGCATTTTGTCATCAACCAAGTGGTTGAGCTTGAGCATGTACATGTAGCCCACAGTAGTTTCGCGAGCAAATGCGTCACCGGTACGACCGTCATAAAGCGTGGTCTGTCCAGTAACCGGCAAGTCTGCAAGCTCTAGCATCCTCTTGATCTCTGCCTCAGATGCACCATCAAACGCTGGCGTGGCGAAAGGTAGACCTTTACGCAAGTTACGAGCCAGATCTAAAACCTCAGTGTCATTGAGCGACTTAATATCCGCAGGCGTGCCGCCCACTTCATTGTAAACCTGCTCCATGAACTTACGGATATCAGCTGTCTTACGCTGCGCTTCTAACATGCCATTGATCTTGTCGCCAATACCTCTGGCCGCCCAACCTAAGTGGGTCTCCAATACCTGCCCAACGTTCATTCGCGACGGCACGCCCAATGGGTTCAAGACGATATCTACCGGCTCACCATATTCGTCAAAAGGCATATCTTCTACTGGCATAATCACCGAGATAACACCTTTATTACCGTGCCGGCCAGCCATCTTATCGCCGGGTTGAATACGACGCTTAATAGCCAAGTAAACTTTGACGATTTTAAGCACGCCAGGTGCTAGATCATCACCAGTTTCTAGCTTACCGCGCTGATCAGCATAGATCGCTTCCAATCCTTCTTTACGTTCCGCCATGTGCGCTTCAGCTTTTTCAAGCTGTTCGTTTAGCGCATCATCCTTCATACGGATACGGAACCAATCGTCTTTCGGCAGGCCGGCTAGGTAAGCGGCATCTATATTCTTGCCCTTATCTAAACCAGGTGCACTGGCAACTTGTTTACCATCAAGCGCTTGCTGCAAACGTTCAAAAGTAGCGATCTCGATAATACGGAACTCATCGTCCAAGTCTTTGCGAATCTTGGACAGCTGAGTTTGCTCGATGTCTCGCGCTCGCTCGTCTTTCTCTACACCATCTCTGGTGAAGACCTGAACGTCAATTACCGTACCTGTAACACTGGTCGGTACACGCTGAGATGTATCTTTTACATCCGAAGCTTTTTCACCGAAAATTGCGCGGAGAAGCTTTTCTTCTGGTGTTAGCTGGGTTTCGCCCTTAGGTGTCACTTTACCAACCAAAATATCGCCACCACTGACTTCAGCACCGATGTAAACAATTCCAGATTCGTCTAGCTTGGACAAGGCGCCCTCGCCAACGTTTGGAATATCACAAGTGATCTCCTCCGGCCCCAACTTGGTATCGCGAGCGATACAGGTGAGCTCTTGAATGTGAATACTGGTGAAACGATCTTCCTTTACAACACGCTCAGACACCAAGATGGAGTCCTCGAAGTTGTAACCATTCCAAGGCATAAATGCGATCCGCATATTCTGCCCCAGCGCTAACTCACCCATATCAATAGATGGGCCGTCCGCTAGGATATCTTTCGCTGCAATCTTATCGCCTGGCTTAACCAATGGACGCTGATTGATACAGGTATTCTGATTTGAACGGGTAAACTTGGTTAGAGTATAAATATCTACGCCTGCCTCACCCGCCGCTGTTTCATCGTCTGCAACGCGAATAACAATACGACCGGCATCAACACTGTCGACTACGCCACCACGAAGTGCGGTAACACAGACGCCAGAGTCGCGCGCCACGTTGCGCTCCATACCTGTTCCAACTAGAGGCTTTTCAGCTTTTAGCGTTGGAACTGCTTGGCGCTGCATGTTTGAGCCCATAAGTGCTCGGTTAGCATCGTCGTGCTCTAGGAAAGGAATGAGTGACGCGGCCACAGATACCACCTGTTTGGGTGATACATCCATGAAGTCTACGTTCTCTTTAGCAGTCCTGGTAAACTCGTTTTGGTGACGCACCTCTACCAAATCAGTGTCAAAGCGGTCATTGCTATCCAAAGGCGCGCTGGCCTGAGCGATAACATATTGCGCTTCGTCAATTGCGGACAAATACTCAACGTCCTTGGTAACCACTCCATCTACCACTTTGTGGTAAGGGGATTCTAAGAAGCCATAGTCGTTAGTACGCGCGTAGGTCGCTAAACTATTGATCAAACCAATGTTCGGGCCTTCAGGTGTCTCAATAGGACATACGCGACCGTAGTGAGTTGGATGCACGTCTCGCACTTCAAAACCAGCACGCTCACGTGTCAATCCGCCAGGCCCTAATGCTGAAACACGACGCTTGTGCGTGACTTCAGACAATGGGTTGTTTTGGTCCATAAACTGGGACAACTGCGAGGAACCAAAGAATTCCTTCACAGCCGCAGCAACAGGCTTGGCGTTGATCATATCCTGAGGCATCAAGCCTTCAGATTCTGCCAAGCTCAGGCGCTCTTTAACAGCACGCTCGACACGGATCAAACCAACACGGAATTGGTTCTCTGCCATTTCGCCTACAGAGCGAACGCGACGGTTACCCAAATGGTCAATATCGTCCACTGCGCCTTTGCCGTTACGAATGTCGAGCAACGTCTTAAGAACGTCTACAATATCTGAACTAGAGAGAATGCCTTCGCCTTCAATTTCTTCACGACCCAAACGACGATTGAATTTCATTCGACCAACGGCCGAGAGGTCGTAGCGCTCGCCGGAGAAAAACAAATTGCTGAACAGGTTTTCAGCAGACTCTTTAGTCGGCGGCTCGCCAGGACGCATCATTCGATAGATCTCGACTAAGGCTTCCATCTTATTGCTTGAAGGGTCGACTCTCATGGTGTCTGAGATAAACGGACCACAATCAAGCTCGTTCGTGTAGATCGTCTCGAAACTCGTGATCTTCAGTTCGAACAACTTCTCTAGAATTTCTTCAGTGATGATTGAGTTACATGGAACAGCTACTTCACCAGTTGATTCGTCAACAATGTCTTTGGCTGTTACTTGCTCGAGCAAGTACTCCTTTGGCACCTCAAGGCTGGTCATGCCGCTGTCTTCTAACAAGCGAACGTGGCGTGCAGTAATACGGCGACCGCTATCGACAATGACTTTGCCATCTGGGCCAGTAATATCGAATGTAGCAACGTCACCACGAAGGCGTTCTGCAATCAGTTCCTGCGACACATTGTCGCCATCAATCAGTACGGTATTCGTATCGAAAAACGTTGCCAGTATTTCTTCGCTGGAAAATTCTAGCGCACGCAGAATAATGGTGGCTGGTAGTTTACGGCGACGGTCAATACGAACAAAGACGGAGTCTTTAGGGTCGAATTCAAAGTCTAACCATGAGCCGCGGTAAGGAATGACACGAGCGTTATAAAGGAGCTTGCCCGAGCTGTGGGTCTTGCCTTTGTCGTGGTCAAAAAATACGCCGGGAGAGCGGTGTAACTGAGAAACAACAACACGCTCAGTGCCGTTAATAACGAAGGTACCATTGCCTGTCATTAACGGGATTTCGCCCATATATACTTCTTGCTCTTTCACATCCTTAACTGTTTTGTTGGATGTTTCTTTATCATAAATAATCAAGCGGACTTTTACGCGCAACGGTGCTGCGTAGGTGATGCTACGAAGGACACATTCCTTAACATCAAAAACAGGTTCGCCAAGGCGATAATCTACGTATTCTAATGCAGCGCTGCCTGAATAACTGGCAATCGGAAACACCGATTTAAACGCGGCATGCAAGCCGGACTCAGCACGCTCTTCGGCGCTGGTGCCAACCTGCAAAAAATTGGTGTATGAATCGACCTGAATAGCCAGGAGATAGGGCAATTCCATCTTTTCGGATAACTTACCGAAATCCTTCCGTATGCGTTTCCTCTCAGTAAAGCTATACGCCATGCGAGCCTCCTACAGTCTAAAATTCATTACTAATCTATTGAGGCTTTTCACCCCACGCATAAAAGGCCAGAGCTTGTAGCCGTTTCAAAGAAACTAACTACAAGTCCAGCCAATCATTTACCTAAGAACGCTTAAAGCGGTCAAACTACTTGAGTTCAACCGTAGCGCCAGCTTCTTCGAGCTGCTTCTTAACTTCTTCGGCTTCGTCTTTGCTTACGCCTTCCTTAACTGCAGAAGGTGCTTCGTCAACCAATGCTTTAGCTTCTTTCAAGCCAAGCCCAGTGGCCGCGCGAACAGCCTTGATGACGTTTACTTTCTTGTCGCCGGCAGCTTGGAGAACAACATCAAATTCTGTTTGTTCTTCAGCAGCAGCAGCAGCACCTTCTGCGGCGGCAGGGGCGGCAGCAACGGCTGCTGCCGCTGATACGCCAAACTTTTCTTCCATATCGGAGATTAGTTCAACAACCTCCATTACACTCATCTCTGCGATAGCATTTAAAATATCATCTTTCGATAATGCCATTTCGTTATCTCCTAAATTTCTTAGCGATTCTGTTTGAGGCTGTTAGCCTTCCGCTTGTTTCTGGTCTCTTACGGCTGCAATGGTACGCACCAACTTGCCAGGCACCTCGTTCAAGGATCTTGCCAGTTTCACAACCGGCGCCTGCATGACACTCATGAGCATAGATCTTGCCTGATCTAGTGTTGGCAACTTAGCGACCCGATCTAATTGATCAGCGCTGAGTAATAGTCCACCAATAGACAATGCCTTCACTTCTAGCTCTGCGAAGTCTTTCGCGTATTCTTTAATCAGTCTAGCCGCGGCGCCTGGATCTTCCTGCGAAAATGCCAAGAGCGTTGGTCCAACAAAGGCATCGTTCAGACACTCGTACTCAGTGCCCTCTACAGCGCGCTTTGCTAGCGTGTTTCTAACTACTCGCAGATATACGCCTGATTCTCGCGCTTTAACGCGCATCTCAGTCATTTCCGCTACAGTTAAACCACGATAGTCTGCAATTACTGCCGACAAAGCAGATGCGGCAACTTCATTAACCTCGGCAACAATTTGCTGCTTTTGTTCGAGTCTTAACGCCACGTGCTTCTCCTAGTTCATCAACATTGCTGCTGGTCGTTTATCGAAAACTCGCTTTGCAGCGGTTTTGTTTAGGGCGAATCTCTATCGCTTTTAGAATAGACAGCTGTAAAGCTGACACTCTCGCGACCCGGAGACGATGATCTTCACCAGACAACTCGACTGCGCTTTTGGGTTAGACCCATCGCGTTGTTGAATGCCCTTGGATGTCTCATCCGTTACTTGTTAGAGCAACTCACCATCTGCGTAGGAAATTAAGCCCCTTCACCTAAGTGATGCGACTCCTACGGTTTTTGACGGCCCCAAGAACTAACTAATCAGTCCTCGAGCCTCCAAAACTTAAATTTCTAATGAAGCCTGATCAATTGATACACCAGGGCCCATCGTCGTGGAAAGCGTAATCTTCTTCAGATATATGCCTTTGGCCGACGCAGGTTTAGCTTTCTTTAGGTCACTCATAAGAGCTTCTAAATTTTGCTTAATTGCATCAACGTCGAATCCAACCTGCCCTACACTGCCATGAACGATTCCAGCCTTGTCTGTACGAAACTGAATCTGTCCTGACTTGGCGTTTTTCACCGCGGTTTCAACGTCAGGTGTAACGGTTCCGGTCTTAGGGTTTGGCATAAGGCCACGGGGACCTAAAACCTTACCAAGCTGGCCAACAATACGCATGGCATCTGGTGTAGCAATAACTACGTCAAAGTCCATTTTGCCGGCTTTTACTTCTTCAGCTAAATCTTCGAAACCCACAAGGTCTGCGCCTGCTGCTGTGGCTTTATCGGCATTGTCGCCTTGGGCGAATACTGCAACACGGACAGTCTTACCTGTACCGTGAGGTAGAGTAGTAGCACCACGAACGACTTGATCGGACTTACGTGGGTCAACGCCAAGGTTGATGGACACATCAAAAGACTCTTTAAACTTAGTCTTCGACAAGTCACTCAACAGGGTCACCGCTTCAGTGATTTCGTATTCTTTACCGCCGTCTACTTTCTCAGCGATAAGGCGCATTCTTTTAGTTACTTTTGACATCTCTAAACGCCCTCTACATCAATACCGGAACTACGCGCTGTACCTGCGATGGTGCGTACTGCTGCATCCATGTCGGCGGCAGTCAGATCTGGCATCTTTAGCTTCGCGATTTCTTCTAGTTGAGCTCTATTTACCTTGGCAACCTTAACGGTGTTAGGTGTAGCGGAACCTTTAGTTATGCCAGCAGCTTTCTGCAAAAGTACAGCTGCGGGGGGTGTCTTCGTTACGAATGTAAAGCTGCGATCAGCGTATACAGTAATAACAACTGGAATTGGTAGTCCTTGCTCCATGGATTGTGTCTGTGCGTTAAACGCCTTACAAAAATCCATGATATTGACGCCGTGTTGACCAAGTGCTGGGCCAACTGGGGGACTTGGATTTGCCTGACCCGCTGCAACTTGCAATTTAATGTAGGCATCTACTTTCTTAGCCATCTTCGCTCCTTTATGGGTACAAGCGTGTGCGGATAAAACGCATCACTCCCCTTGGTTATATGCAATCTCAGCGGCTAAACCGAAATCGATTCCTTTATTTGGCTTTAACTAGCCCTTCTCTACCTGACCGAAATCTAGCTCCACAGGAGTAGATCGCCCAAAAATCGTAACCGCCACTCGTAGGCGACTCTTCTCGTAGTTGACCTCTTCAACCACACCACTGAAATCATTAAACGGTCCATCAGTAACGCGGACGATTTCACCTGGTTCAAATACTGTCTTAGGCGTCGCTTTCTCACTGCCAGCGGCCACTCTATCTAAAATCGCTGCAGCCTCTCGAGGCGTTAACGGCGCAGGTTTATCTGCTTTGCCACCAATAAAACCCATGACTCGAGGGGTTTCTTTAACTAGGTGCCACGTATCGTCGTTGAGTTCCATTTCAACCAGCACATAGCCGGGGAAAAACTTACGTTCGCTACGTCTCTTTTGACCAGCCCGCATCTCTACCACCTCTTCGGTAGGTACCAAAATCTCGCCAAAAAACTCTTGGTGACTAGAAAGCTCAACTCGCTCCTGCAAGGCACGAGCAACATTCTTTTCGAAACCTGAATATGCGTGTACCACATACCAATTCTTAGACATTACTAATCACCCGATAATGGAGCTAACAAGCCAACCCAACAGGGAGTCTAAACCCCACATAATTAGGGCAAATATAATCACTATAACAATAACAATAAGCGTTGTCTGAGTGGTCTCTTGATTAGACGGCCAAACGACTCTACGAACCTCGACCCGAGCCTCTTTCATGAGGTTCCAAATGCGCGCGCCCCGTTCTGTTAGCACGGCAATATAACCAGCTAACACCGCAGCGACTAACAGCCCGACAACTCGAGCCAGAAGAAACTCATTTTGGTAGTACCAATTGCCAAATACACCCGCAACAAGTAAAGAACCCACAACCAACCATTTCAGCCAGTCCAAACTACCGGCGCCATTTTCAGCATTTGTACTCACACAAACTTCCTAATCATATTCAGGCGGCAAAAAGTCAACGTTCACTGTCTCGGACCTCGGCATCTTTCACCATCTCAGCTAAAAGATGGCAGGCCAGGAGGGAATCGAACCCCCAACCTGCGGTTTTGGAGACCGCTGCTCTGCCAATTGAGCTACTGGCCTTTAGTCCGATCTAATCATCCAATACTGTGGGTTAAACTATCTTTGAGAATCTTTCTCAAAATTCAATTTCTAAATCTTAGCTTCAGCGCTATGCCGCAGCTCTATAAAGGTAAGCCCGTTTTTAACGGGCTTACCTAATATAGTTTCGCCTTAAGCGATTACCTTAGCAACAACGCCCGCACCTACTGTACGGCCGCCTTC
>Ga0209192_10000204_pt1 | contig 68830 bp, 34 predicted proteins | sample ArcticOcean_MG_C_11_FD_187433 | JGI IMG/M metagenome (GOLD analysis project Ga0209192, IMG submission 187433) | Marine microbial communities from western Arctic Ocean - ArcticOcean_MG_CB2_154 (SPAdes) (version 2) | ecosystem: Environmental > Aquatic > Marine > Oceanic | place: Arctic Ocean... | reverse complement strand
AATTGTGGGAAGTATTAGTGGAAATGCAGGAACAGTCAGTAATGGTGTTTATACAACATCCTCTGTAACAGCTTTAAATGATGTAACAAGTGTTGGTAGTGGTGCTATTATCACTGCTGCTGAAAGAAGTAAATTAAATGCGATTGAAGCAAGTGCCAATGTTACCGATGCTGCTAATGTATCAGCAGCTGGTGCAGTCATGAATACTGGTAATGAAACTGTAGACGGAATAAAAACATTTACATCAATCATGATAGGAAGTGTAAGTGGAAATGCAGGAACAGTAACCGATGGTGTTTATACAACAACATCTGTAACCGCATTAACTGATGTAACAAGTGTTGGTAGTGGTGCTATTATTACTGCGGCTGAAAGAACCAAATTAAGTGGAATAGAGACGACCGCAGATGTGACTGATTCTACAAATGTAGCTGCTGCTGGTGCAGTAATGAATACAGGAGATGAAACAATTGCAGGAGCAAAAACATTTTCCTCACCCATTGTAGGCAGTATTAGTGGAAATGCAGGTACCGCTACAACTGCGGGTACAGTTACAACTGCCGACCAACCATCAATTACATCTGTTGGTCCATTAACTGGATTAACAGTTAGTGGTAATACAATAATTTCTGGTAATTTAACAATTAGTGGATCAACAACTACAATTAATTCAAACATTGTTACAATTAATGACCCAGTATTTGAAATTGGTCAATCTACCCAAGATGATAATTTAGATAGAGGTATCAAATATAAATACAAAACTGATATAGAAAAGATTGGGTTTTTCGGCATGGATGATACTGATCAAAAATTTACTTATATTCCAGATGCAATTGACAATGGAAGTGTATTTTCAGGTGCAGTTGGTACAATAAAGGCAAATATTGAAGGAAATCTTACTGGAAATGCAGTAACAGTTACTAATGGTGTTTATACAACCTCATCCGTTACTGTTTTGGTTGATGTAACAAGTGTTGGTAGTGGTGCTATTATCACTGCTGCTGAAAGAACCAAATTAAGTGGAATAGAGACAGTTGCGGATGTCACAGATTCTACAAATGTAGCAGCAGCGGGTGCAGTGATGAAGACAGGAGATGAAACAATTGCAGGAGCAAAAACATTTTCCTCAATTATTGTAGGAAGTGTAAGTGGAAGTGCAGGAACAGTAACAAATGGTGTCTATACAACATCGTCCGTTACCGCTTTGGCTGATGTAACAAATGTTGGTAGTGGTGCTATTATTACTGCTGCTGAAAGAACCAAATTAAGTGGAATAGAGACAGTGGCGGATGTCACAGATGCTACAAATGTATTAGCTGCGGGTGCAGTAATGCAAACGGGCGAACAAACAATTGCTGGTGCAAAAACATTTTCCTCAATAATTGTGGGAAGTATTAGTGGAAATGCAGGAACAGTCAGTAATGGTGTTTATACAACATCCTCTGTAACAGCTTTAAATGATGTAACAAGTGTTGGTAGTGGTGCTATTATCACTGCTGCTGAAAGAGGAAAATTAAATGCTATTGCAGCAGGTGCCGATGTCACTGCTGCTGTTAATGTATCCGCTGCTGGCGCAGTGATGAATACTGGTAATGAAACGATAGACGGAATAAAAACATTTACATCAACCGTGACAGGAAGTGTTAGCGGTAACGCGGGAACAGTCACCAAAGGTGTCTATACAACATCGTCAGTTACTGCTTTGGCTGATGTAACAAGTGTTGGTAGTGGTGCTATTATTACTGCTGCTGAAAGAACCAAATTAGATGGAATAGAGACAGTTGCGGATGTCACAGATGCTACAAATGTATTAGCTGCGGGTGCAGTAATGCAAACGGGCGAACAAACAATTGCCGGTGCAAAAACCTTTTCTGGTCAAACCTCTATTACTGATACAACATCCACTTCAAGTAAAACCACTGGTTCATTAAAAACTGCAGGAGGACTTGGTGTAACACTGGGTGCATATATTGGTGGAAACCTAAATGTAGAAGGAACAACTAATGTAACCGGAATTGTAGGTACTGGACTTTTAAATATAACAAATACTACAAATTCAACAAACAGTACATCTGGGGCAATAGTGACAGCTGGTGGGTTAGGGGTTGCACAAGATGCTCACATATATGGTACATTAAATGCAACCGGTAATACATCATTAACAACGGTATCAACCAGTGGTTCTGCAACAATAGGAACTACATTAGGTGTAACTGGTGCTACCACTGTATCAAGTATATCAGCAAGTGGTAAAATATCTGTAACAAATAATACAAATTCGACTAATATTTTAACGGGAGCTATACAAACCGCAGGTGGGTTGGGGGTTGAGCAAGATGTAAATATTGGTGGAAGTTTAGATATAACAGGGTTATCAACACTTAATAATGTAAATATTTTATCAACTACTGATTCTACAACCACAATAACCGGTTCTATACAAACTGCTGGTGGTATGGGTATAGGGAAAGCTGTAAATATAGGTGGAACAATGGCGGTTACAGGGGCAACCACCTTGTCCACATTATCTACATCTGGTATTGCAGGACTTGGTAGTAATTTAACCGTTGCTGGTACAACTACATTAAATGGTAATGTAAGTGTTGCTGCCGGTAAAACAATGACAGTAGGAAATGGAGCAACTACACTTGGTGGTACATTAGCGGTTACTGGAGCTACTACATTAAGTGAAAATGTTAGTGTTGCCGCTGGTAAAACCCTGACGGTTGGAAATGGTGCAACTATACTTGGTGGAACATTAGGAGTTACGGGTGCAACCACATTATCTACAGTATCTTCAACTGGTAATGCAACTGTTGGTGGTAATTTATTTGTAACTGATGATGTTTCAATGAGTGGAGATTTATTCGTCGCAAATAATTTAACTGTCAATGGTACACTCAGTGCGGAATTGGTCAACAATAACTATGTTATTAATACAACAACAACTGATTATTCATTAATAGTTGCAGAAGATTTATCATTAAATGGAAGAATAAATGTATTAGACGATGCAACTGTAAATAAGCGATTATATGTAACGGGTGATGTTTCATTAAACGGTGATGCATATATTAACGAAAATTTAATAACAGGTGGAACTGCAACGATTGGCACTACATTAACTGTTGCTGGAGCAACCATATTAAATGACAATGTTAGCATAGCTGCTGGTAAAACATTAACAGTTGGTACAGGAACCACCACAATGGATGGAAATGTAACAATGGGTTCAAGATTAGATGTAACTGGAGATGCATCATTTAATGGTAATGTAAAAGTTGATGGAATATTAACCGTTGGAGAATTACTATATTTATCTACTTCTACTATTGGTGATTCAACATTTAACAACCGTATATTTGTAAGTGACGAAATAATTGTAAATACTGTTAATATTGGGTCTACAAATACTACAAGTACATATGTCGGTACTGATGCCTTATTAATTAATACTGGAGCACATAATAGTGGAATTGGTTATAAATCGTTAAATGCTAATGTATCCGGTGCAAGAAATACGGGTATTGGTTCGAACTCATTATTGGTAAATTCATCCGGACAACAAAATACCGCAATTGGTGCATTTTCATTAACTGCAAATACATCTGGACAATATAATACAGCAGTTGGTTCTAACTCATTACCAGCCAATACTACCGGTGTATATAATGTAGCTATTGGTATGGATGTATTGAAAACATCTACTACAGGTGAAAAAAATATAGCTGTCGGTGTTAATGGATTACTTGCAAATATAGATGGTAATAATAATACTGCTCTTGGTCATGATACATTAAAAACGGTTGTTTCTGCTAATAATAATACAGCTCTTGGTATCAGTTCTGGTACTGGTTTAATTGTAGGAAATGCGAATACATTTTTAGGTGCGGCAACAAGTACTGCTAATAATGTAAATAATTCTACAGCGATTGGTTATGGTGCAGCTATTACTGGTTCTAATCTAATTATCATGGGAACCGCAACCGAATCTACAGTTGTAATGGGCGATGCATCGTTAAATGGCGACTTAGCAATTCGCGGTGATGTTGTTGTAAACGACGATAAATTTACGATTAATGCTGCAACTGGTAATACACATATTTTAGGTACATTGGATGTAAGTGGTTCAGTGACAATTGATTGTACAAGCGTTAATATTGATGCAGCTGCAGGAAATGATGTAGATATTAAAGGTGGTCAAGTGCTAATTTCATCAATTGATAATGCTGCAAGTGCCATTGGTTTAACAACTAATAATGGTGCAAATGAAACTATTACAATTACAAATACCCAAGGTACATCTGCTGCTGCCATTAATATGGAAGCCAGCGCTGGTGGTGTACTTATGTCTGCTGATGGTAATGTTGCTGATGCAATTAAATTACATGCAACTGCAGGCACTTCACAAACAATTAGTGTTGTCAATACTGCTGGTACCAGCAATGATGCAATTGCATTGACATCTACTGTTGGTGGTGTTGCGATTACAGGTAAGAATTCTACGTTAACAATGGCTACCGATGGCAATGTTGCATTAACGGCAAATACTGCAAGTACTGATACTATTACTGTAACAAATACTTTAGGTACAGCTGAAAATGCAATTACTGTAACATCTACTGTTGGTGGTGTTGATATTGATGCCGCTGCAACCAAAGATGTAAATATTGCTGGTGGTCAAGTTGCAATTGTGTCTAAGGATAATACCGCAAGTGCAATTAGTTTAATCACGAATATTGGGTCAGCTGAAACAATTGGTATTACTAATACAAAAGGTACTTCTGGTAGTGCAATTGCATTGACATCTACGGTTGGTGGTGTTGCTATTACAGGTAAGAATTCTACGTTAACAATGGCTACCGCTGGCGATGTTGCATTAACTGCAAATACAGCAATTACTGATACGATTACTGTAACAAATACTCAAGGTACCGCTGAAAATGCAATTGCATTGACATCTACTGTTGGTGGCGTTGATATTGATGCCGCTGCAACCAAAGATGTAAATATCGCTGGTGGTCAAGTTGCAATTGTTTCTAAGGATAATACTGCAAGTGCAATTAGTTTAATTACGAATATTGGGTCAACTGAAACGATTGGTGTAACAAATACTCAAGGTACAAGTGATACAGCAATTGCATTAACATCTATGGTGGGTGGTGTTGCTATTACAGGTAAGAATTCTACGTTAACTATGGCGACTGCTGGTGATGTTGCATTAAGCACAAATACTACTACTACTGATAATATTACTGTAACAAATACTCAAGGTACAAGTGATAGTGCAATTGCACTAACATCTATGGTTGGTGGTGTTACTATTACTGGTAATAATTCTATGTTAACAATGGCGACTGCTGGTGATGTTGCATTAATGGCAAATACTGCAAGTACTGATAATATTACTGTAACAAATACTCAAGGTACAAGTGATAGTGCAATTGCACTAACATCTACTGTTGGTGGTGTTACTATTACCGGGAAAAATTCTGCATTAACAATGGCAACTTCTGGTGATGTTGCATTAACTGCAAATACAGCAACTACTGATAATATTACTGTAACAAATACTCAAGGTACAGCTGAAAATGCAATTACTTTAACATCTACTGTTGGTGGTGTTGATATTGATGCCGCTGCAAACAAAGATGTAAATATTGCTGGTGGTCAAGTTGCAATTGTTTCTAAGGATAATGCTGCAAGTGCAATTAGTTTAATCACGAATATTGGGTCAGCTGAAACAATTGCTATTACCAATACAAAAGGTACTTCTGGTAATGCAATTGCACTATCTACAACATTAGGTGGTATAAAATTAAATGCAAATACTATACTGGATATTGACAGTGTTAATGCCTTATCTATTAATTCATCAAGTGGTGCTATAAACATTGGTGATGATGCAGTCACAGGTGCTATCAATCTTGGCACAGGTGCATCTGCAAGAACAATTACAGTTGGTAATTCTACTGGAACTACCGCCTTAGATGTAAACGCTGGTACTGGTGGTATTATAGCGGATACAACTGGTTCTATATCATTAGATGCAGGTGCGGCTTCTAATTTTACAACTTCTGTTGGATCAATTACAGTTGATGGTAAAACGGGAATTAATATGCAAGTCGATAATGTTGACAAATTAAGTATTGCATCTGATGGTAAAATCACCGCCGCTAATGATGTAATATTATCATCTATTACAGACAGTACATCATCTACTACTGGTGCATTCAAGGTTGCTGGAGGTGTTGGTATTGCAAAAGATTTATATGTTGGTGAAGATTTAACGGTTGCTGGTAATCTTGTTATTACCGGTATTACAACCTCAATTAATACTACAAATATGTCTGTAACTGATAGTCTGGTTGGATTATCCTCTGGAACATCTGGTATTCCTGTAAATGATAGTGGTTTTATACTTGAACGTGGAAGTGAAACAAATGTCTTTATGGGTTGGAGTGAAAATAATGATAAATTCGTGTTGGGAACAACCACTGCTACCGATTTAAGTTCAGGATTTCTTACAATGACTGGCTCAAGTACATTATCTGCCAATATTGAACTTCCAAATGATGGTACAATTGGTTCATTGGGTAAATATGATGCAATTTCAATTAATTCTATTGGTGTTGTTGATATATCAACTACAACAGAATCAACATCTGTTGGAACCGGCGCGTTAACCGTTGCTGGTGGAGTTGGTATTAGTAAAGATGTCCATATTGGAAACGATTTATTCCTCAAAAGTGACAGTGCTGTATTATCAATGGGCGCGGATGATGATTTTAAGATTACCCATGATGGTATATCTGGTGCAACAATTACCGCTAATCCATTAACAATCACATCCGCAACCGCATCTACATATTCAACGGGTGCTGGTGTATTATCAATTAATGGTGCGGATGGTGTTATTATTAATGGTAATGCAAGTGAAGTTGATATTACCACATCAGGAGCTATAGATATTAATTCTGGGGCATTTACTCTTGATGGGTCAACTGTTGCTATTAATGGAACCAGTAATATAACAATTGGTACAACTACATCAGGTGTTCCAGTTACAATTGGACACGCAACATCCGTAGTAACTGTTGCTGATAATTTAACAGTCACTGGCGCAACCACATTAAATGATAATGTCAATGTTGCTGCTGGTAAAACATTCACTGTTGGAACTGGTATTACCACACTTGGTGGTGCATTGGGTGTTACTGGTGATACTACAATGACAACCATTGCCGTCAGTTCTACACTTGATGTTAGTGGTGCTACTGTATTAGACAATTCATTAACCGTCGCTGGTGTAACCACATTAAATGATAATGTCAGTGTTGCTGCTGGAAAAACATTCACTGTTGGAAATGGTATTACTACCCTTGGTGGTGCATTGGGTGTTACTGGTGATACAACACTCACAACAATCGCAATCAGTTCTACACTTGATGTTAGTGGTGCTACTGTATTAGACAATGCATTAACCGTCGCTGGTATAACCACATTAAATGATAATGTTAGTGTTACTGGTAGTAAAACATTCACCGTTGGAACTGGTATTACTACCCTTGGTGGTGCATTAGGTGTTACTGGTGACACAACAATGACAACAATCGCTGTCAGTTCTACACTTGATGTTAGTGGTGCTACTGTATTAGATGGTACACTATCTGTCACTGGTGTAACCACATTAAATGATAATGTTAGTGTTGCTACTGGAAAAACATTCACGGTTGGAAATGGCATTACTACCCTTGGTGGTGCATTGGGTGTTACTGGTGATACTACAATGACAACAGTCGCGGTCAGTTCTACACTTGATGTTAGTGGTGCTACTGTATTAGACAATTCATTAACCGTCGCTGGTGTAACCACATTAAATGATAATGTCAATGTTGCTGCTGGTAAAACATTCACAGTTGGAACTGGTATTACCACACTTGGTGGTGCATTGGGTATTACTGGTGACACAACAATGACAACAATCGCTGTCAGTTCTACACTTGATGTTAGTGGTGCTACTGTATTAGATGGTACACTATCTGTCACTGGTGTAACCACATTAAATGATAATGTTAGTGTTGCTGCTGGAAAAACATTCACGGTTGGAAATGGCATTACTACCCTTGGTGGTGCATTGGGTGTTACTGGCGACACAACAATGACAACAGTCGCGGTCAGTTCTACACTTGATGTTAGTGGTGCTACTGTATTAGACAATTCGTTAACAGTCGCTGGTGTAACCACATTAAATGATAATGTTAGTGTTACTGGTAGTAAAACATTCACAATTGGAACAGGTGCTACAACCCTTGGTGGTGCAATAACTGTCGCTGGTGTAACCGCATTGAATAATACATTAACTGTTAATACTGCAGGAGCGGTAGATATTAATTCGGGAGCATTTACAGTAGATGGTAGTACGGTTGGTATTAATGGAAGCAGTACGATTAGTATTGGTAATGACACAAATTCAGGTGCTATCAATCTTGGCACAGGTGCATCTGCCAGAACAATCACAGTTGGTAATGCAGCATCTACATCATTAAATGCAAATGCACAAGCTATTACATTAACGACTGGTGATGCATTAACACTCACTGACGGTACTGCAATTTTTGCTATGGCGGGTACCGGTGCTACTTCTGTCAGTGGAGCATCCACAATGGCATTTGATACTACAAGTACTATTTCTATGAATTCAACCGGAGGTGCTATTAATATTGGTGAAGATGCAAATACGGGTGCTATCAATGTTGGCTCAGGTGCATCTGCCAGAACAATCACAGTAGGTAATGCAGCATCTACAGCGGTTAACACTAATGCCCAAGCAATCACATTAGAATCTGTTAACGCATTAACACTCACTGATGGCACAGCCAGTTTTATTATGACTGGGTCTGGTGCTACTACTGTAAGTGGAGCAACAACCATTGATTTAGATGCAACCAGTACAATTTCATTGAATTCATCTGGTGGTGCTATTAATGTTGGTGATGATGCAGTCACTGGTGCTATCAATCTTGGCACAGGTGCATCTGCAAGAACAATTACAGTTGGTAATTCTACTGGAACTACCACGTTAGATGTAAATGCTGGTACGGGTGGTATTATAGCGGATACAACTGGACCTATATCATTAGATGCGGCTGGTGCTTCTAATTTTACAACTTCAGTTGGAACAATTACAGTTGATGGTAAATCTGGAATTAATATGAAAGTTGATAATGTTGACAAATTAAGTATTGCATCTGATGGTAAAATCACCGCTGCTAATGATGTAATATTATCATCTACTACAGACAGTACATCATCTACTACTGGTGCATTTAAGGTTGCCGGAGGTGTTGGTATTGCAAAAGATTTATATGTTGGTGAAGATTTAACGGTTGCTGGTAATCTTGTTATTACCGGTACAACAACCTCAATTAATACTACAAATATGTCTGTAACTGATAGTCTGGTTGGATTATCCTCTGGAACATCTGGTATTCCTGTGAACGATAGTGGGTTTATCATTGACCGCGGTTCATCAATAAATGTCTTTATGGGTTGGAGTGAAACTAATGATAAATTCGTGTTAGGAACAACTACTGCTACTGATTTAAGTTCAGGTGCACTTACAATGATTGCAAACAGTACATTATCTGCGAATGTTGAATTACCAAATAATGGTACAATTGGTTCATATGGTAAAGCAGATGCAATTTCTATTACATCAACTGGTATTGTTGGTATTTCAACAACAACTCTATCGGAATCCACAACTACAGGGGCTTTAACAGTTGCTGGTGGTGTTGGTATTGCATTGGATTTATATGTTGGCGATGATTTATTCCTCAAGAGTGACAATGCTGTATTATCAATGGGTGCGGATGATGATTTTACAATTACACATGATGGTACAAATGGTGCAACAATTGCAGCAAACCCATTAACAATTACTTCTGCAGCAGCATCCACCTATTCTACAAGTGCGGGTGCCTTAACACTCAATGGTGCGGGTGGAGTAAATATTAATGGTAATGCATCAGAAGTAGACATTACTACATCTGGAGCGGTTGATATTAATTCTGGTGCATTTACATTAGATAGTAGTACAATTGATATTAATGGTTCGGGTGCAATTTCTATGAATTCAAGTGGTAGTACTATCAATATTGGTGAAAACGTAAATACTGGCGCAATTAATGTTGGTACTGGTGCATCTGCAAGAACAATAACTGTTGGTAATGCAGCATCTACATCATTAAATGCAAATGCAAAAGCAATTAATTTAACATCTGTTGATGCATTAACTCTTACTGATGGTACAGCCAGTTTTATTATGGCTGGGTCTGGTGTTACGTCCTTGAGTGGAGCAACCACATTAACAGTCGATACTACAAGCACTATTTCTATGAATTCTACTGGTGGTGCTATTAATATTGGTGAAGATGCGAATACAGGTGCTATTAATGTTGGTACTGGTTCATCTGCAAGAACAATCACTTTGGGTAACGTAGCATCTACGGCAGTTAATACAAATGCACAAGCAATCACATTAACATCTGTTAATGCATTAACACTCACCGATGGTACAGCCAGTTTTATTATGGCTGGGACTGGTGTTACGTCGTTGAGTGGAGCAACCACAATGGCAGTTGATACTACAAGCACTATTTCAATGAATTCAACTGGTGGTGCTATTAATATTGGTGAAGGTGCGAATACAGGTGCTATCAACGTTGGTACCGGTGCATCTGCAAGAATAATCACTGTTGGTAATGCAGCATCTACATCGGTTAACACTAATGCACAAGCAATCACATTAACATCAGTTGATGCATTAACTCTTACTGATGGTACAGTCAGTCTTGTGTTGGGTGGAACTGGTGCTACATCAGTAAGCGGAGCAACCACATTGGCATTAGATGCTACCAGTACTGTTTCAATGAATTCATCTGGAGGTGTCATTAATATTGGTGAAGATGCGAATACAGGTGCTATTAATGTCGGCACTGGTTCATCTGCAAGAACAATAACTGTTGGTAATGCAGCATCCACTGCAGTTAATACCAATGCACTCGCAATCACATTAACCTCTGCTAACGAGTTAACCCTCACCGATGGTACAGCCAGTTTTATTATGGCTGGATCTGGTGCTACTTCTGTAAGTGGAGCTACAACAATAGATTTAGACGCAACAGGTGCTATTTCATTGAATTCATCTGGTGGTGCTATTAATATTGGTAACGATAACAATGCTCAAAGTATCAATATTGGTACTGGTACATCAGCAAGAACCATTAAATTAGGTAATGCAACTAATATAACAACAGAAGTTGAGTTGAATGCACTCACTGTAGATATAAATGCTGGTACCGAGGGTATTAAACTGGATGCAGCAGGTGCTTCTAATTTCACTACTTCTTCTGGCGCATTAACATTAAATGGTGCAAGTGGAGTTGCTATACAAGGAAGTCTCACTGCAAATAGTACAGCAAATATTTCTGATACACTAACCTTAAGTAAAGTATCTGGGAACGGTCTTAATATTACTGCGAATGCATTAATTAATGGTATGCTTGAAGTTACAGGAGACACAACAATGGGCGGTGATGTAACATTCGGTGCAGGTTTGTTGGTTTCTTCGGACATAACAGTTAATGGTTTAACCGTCGGCAAGGGAAATAATAATGTAGCTACAAATAGTGCATTTGGTATTGATGCGTTAGTAAATACAAGTACAACTGGTATGTATAATACGGCAATTGGTTACAAAACATTACAGTACAATACCACTGGTGACTATAATACTGCAATTGGATATCAGGCGGGGGGTAGCGTATCTTACCTTAATGCATCTGGTTATAACACTTTTATTGGGTCTGAAACAACTGCAAGTCAGCATGTTTTAAAATCAACTGCACTTGGACACGGCGCTGTAATAACAGCAAGCAACCAAATTATGTTAGGTACCGTAAATGAAACGGTTTGTGTTCCAGGAGATTTATCACTAAACGGTGCTGTAACTATTAATGCTGGTAGTAATGAAGTTGATATAACAACAACCGGAGTTGTTGATATTAATGCCGGGTCATTAACCATTGATACAACTGGCGCATTCAGCATAAGTGGAGCTGCTCCAAGTAATATTACGGTTGCAACAAGTACAATCGCAGAGGATTTGACAATTTCAGTAACTGGGTCTACTGATTCAAGCTTAATATTATCTTCATCTGGAACTGGTAGTGATGCAATGAAATTAACTACAACTACAGGAGGAATGGATATCACATCCGCATCTACGTTGGATATTACAACAAGTGCAGGTAACTCAAACATAAATATTACACCCAATGGAACAGGTTCACTTGTATTACCAAGTTCTATGACAAATAGCTCAGCTACCTCACATATATTAGTTGATAATACTGGTTCGGCATATTCATATAATTCTACGGGTAAAGATGGTATTTTGGTTATTGATACTACAAATTCGGCTGAACGTATCACTATGAGCGGCGGACTGGTTGTTAGCGGTGACCTTATAGTAAACGGTACAACAACCACAGTTAATACTACCAATATGGTTGTAAGTGACAATATAATTGAATTAAATAATGGAGTTACTGGGTCACCAACTAAAGATGCAGGTATTATGATTGAACGTGGCGACCAATCAAATGCGTTTATCGGTTGGGATGAAAGTGCTGATAAATTCGTAGTTGGAACCACCGCAAGTGATGGTAGTTATAGTTCAGATAATTTAACATTATCAACTGGTACAATTGTTGCAAATATTGAAGGTAATGTAACCGGTAATGCCGATACTGCTACTAAGATTGGCAGTATTACAAATAGTAACATTGTTCAATTAACCGACACACAAACATTAACAAATAAAACATTGTCGTCACCTACATTAACAATACCTGTATTAGGAACCCCTGCATCTGGTGATTTAACAAATTGTAGTTTCCCCACATTAAATCAAAATACTACTGGTTCTGCCACTACAGTAACAACAGCTGCACAACCTGCAATTACCAGTGTTGGTACCTTATCTGGATTAACTGTCACTGCCGGTATTGTAGGAAGTGTTACAGGAACAGCGGCTACAGTAACAACAGCTGCACAACCTACAATTACAAGTGTTGGTACCTTATCTGGATTAACTGTCACTGCCGGTATTGTAGGAAGTGTCACTGGAACAGCCGCTACCGTTACGGGTGCCGCCCAAACTAATATTACCAGTGTTGGTACCTTATCTGGATTAACTGTCACTGCTGATATTGTAGGAAGTGTCACTGGATCAGCCGCTACAGTAACAACAGCTGCCCAACCTGCAATTACAAGTGTTGGTACATTATCTGGTTTAACTGTCACCGGTGCTATTGTCGGAAGTGTCACTGGCTCAGCAGCTACAGTAACAACAGCTGCCCAACCTGCAATTACCAGTGTTGGTACCTTATCTGGTTTAACTGTCACTGCCGATATTGTAGGAAGTGTCACTGGATCAGCCGCTACATCAGCTACAGTAACAACAGCTGCACAACCTACAATTACAAGTGTTGGTACGTTAACATCATTATCTATTAGTGGTGACCTTACTGTAAATGGTACAACAACCACTATTAATACTACCAATATGGTTGTAAGCGACAATTTAATTGAATTAAATAATGGAGTTACTGGGTCACCAACTAAAGATGCAGGTATTATTATTGAACGTGGTGACCAATCAAATGCGTTTATCGGTTGGGATGAAAGTGCTGATAAATTCGTAGTTGGAACCACCACAAGTGATGGTAGTTATAGTTTAGATAATTTAACATTATCAACAGGTACGATTGTTGCAAATATTGAAGGTAATGTAACCGGTAATGCCGATACTGCTACCCAGATAAGTGGCATCACAAATAGTAACATTGTTCAGTTAACCGACACACAAACATTAACAAATAAAACATTAACATCGCCTACATTAACAACCCCTGTATTAGGAACCCCTGCATCTGGTGATTTAACAAATTGTAGTTTCCCCACATTAAATCAAAATACTACTGGTTCTGCCAGTACAGTAACAACCGCTGCACAACCTGCAATTACCAGTGTTGGTACATTATCTGGATTAACTGTCACTGCCGGTATTGTAGGAAGTGTTACAGGAACAGCGGCTACAGTTACAACCGCGGCACAACCTGCAATTACCAGTGTTGGTACGTTAACAGCCTTATCTGTTACTGGTTCATTAACACTTGGAGGAACTACAATAACCGCAACAGCTGCGGAATTAAATACATATGTACTCAATGTTGCACTCGATAATATATCAGCAGCATCATCATCTTGTTTTGTAGTAGCACCAAAGGCAGGAACAATTACAAAGATTACATCTATTATTGATGGTACAACTGCAGATGCAGATGCTGTAATTACAGCAAATGTAAATGGTGGTACAAATATAACAGCACAAATCACGATTGCAAACGGTTCTGTAGCCACTGCAATTGATACTTGTACACCTACTGATAATAATACTGTTACTGCTGGTCAATATATTAAATTAACAACTAATGGTGGTTCAACCAACACAGTAAAGGCTGTATTTACTATTGAAATCACGTATTAGACACAATAACATAAAATAACATATTCATAATCTTATTTCATAAGTAATAATCATTATTTATGAAACTAATTCGTTTTTAGCATCAATTATTAATTCGGTTATACTTGATTCTCAGAACTCAAATTTATTTATATATTATTTATATAGACGCAATACATGTCAACTCCAACAACATTTACTAATGATGTTACAGTAAATAAAAGACTGTTTGTTCTTGACGATATTATTGTTGGTACCATTCTCACTACTGGTACTACTACAAACTATGGCGATGTAGACAATAAAAAAGATGCATCAATCGGCAATCGTTTATTTGTTTCAAAAGATACAAGACTTAAAAACAGACTTTTTTTGGATAGTAAATCATATTTATATAATGATGTACAAGTTGCCGGAAAAGTAAAATGCTCTACATTAGAGGTCACTGATGGATTTACTACTACTTATGCTACAAACTCTATTCCAAATTCTGCCATTTCTGGATTAAACGCGTTAAGTAGGGATTTGGGAACAACAAAAACATTAACGGTTGCTGGTGATTCTACACTTAACAAAAGACTATTCGTTACACAAACATCTAAGTTTTCTGGTAATTCAGAATTTATGACAGATGTAACAGTTAACGGAATGCTCACCGTTGATAATCTTAATATAACGGGGGATTTAACGCGTGATTATAACCCAAATACGATTCCAACAAGTGCTCTTATTGACCGAAATATATTTCCTGAAGATATTTATGCAAATGAGAGACTATTTGTTACAAAAACAGCAGAATTTACTGATTCTGTCGTTATGAAAGGTGATGTTTCTATGAATACAAATTTAAAAGTAGGTGGTACTCTTACAGTAAATGACCTTACTATTACCGGAGATTTAGCATTATCAAATTTTGCATCAAATAGTATTGCAGCAGATGCGATTATTGGAGGCATATTACCAGCAAATACGCTATCTACCGCAGTTACGTTGGGTGATACATTAACTGTTACGAATAATTCTGCAATGGGTGGTAATCTGGATATTAGTGGTGGGTTAACTGTTGTAAACGCATCTGTATTTAGCAATACGGTAACTATTAATGGTGGTGCTACTATTAATGGTATATTATCTGCAACATTTGCAGTTGATAGTATTCCTGCAAGTGCTATTTTGGGACAGATAGAGGCAACTCCATCATTTGATAATGATGTTACTATGAATGCAAAATTAGACGTTGGTGGATTGATATCTGCAAATAATGGTTTAACTATTGCTACAACGAAATCTTTGATTTCTAATGGTTTAACTTTTACAAAAAATTTAGCAGTTGATGGAAATGCTAATATTAGTGGCGTATTAACCGCAACTTTTGCAGATGGTGCCATACCTGCAACCAAAATTGCTGGCGGGGCTTTACCTGCAAATACATTTAACAATGATATTTCAATGAATGGAATAACTGCTCATGGTCATGTTAGTATTAATGGTACTACAACGCTGAACGATGCTACTACAATAAATGGTAGTGCAACATTTAATGATTGGGTATCTGTGAATAATGGTAAACTTTACGCAAACGATGGATTACAAGTTTCTGGTGGTGCTATTATTACAGGGATATTAGATGCTTCATTTAATGAAAACAGTATTCCTGCAAGTAAAATTGATGGTGGAGTTTTACCAGCAAATACATTTTATAATGATGTTTCTATGAATAACATAATTTCTCACGGTGACGTTAGTCTTAATGAAAAATTATATGTAGCAAAAACTGCAATATTTAACGATTGGGTATCTGTGAATAATGGTAAACTTTACGCAAACGATGGATTACAAGTTTCTGGTGGTGCTATTATTACAGGGATATTAGATGCTTCATTTAATGAAAACAGTATTCCTGCAAGTAAAATTGATGGCGGAGTTTTACCAGCAAATACATTTTATAATGATGTTTCTATGAATAACATAATTTCTCACGGTGACGTTAGTCTTAATGAACAATTATATGTAGCGAAATCTGCATTATTTAATTCTACTACAACATTTAATGATTGGTTATCTGTTAATAATGGTAAACTTTACGCAAACGATGGATTACAAGTTTCTGGTGGTGCTATTATTACAGGCATATTAGATGCTTCATTTAATGAAAACAGTATTCCTGCAAGTAAAATTGATGGCGGAGTTTTACCAGCAAATACATTTTATAATGATGTTTCTATGAATAACATCCTTTCTCATGGGGACGTTAGTCTTAATGAAAAATTATATGTAGCGAAATCTGCATTATTTAATTCTACTACAACATTTAATGATTGGTTATCTGTTAATAATGGTAAACTTTATGCAAACGATGGATTACAAGTTTCTGGTGGTGCTACTATTTCTGGTATATTAGATGCTTCATTTAATGACAACAGTATTCCTGCAAGTAAAATTGATGGCGGAGTTTTACCAGCAAATACATTTTATAATGATGTTTCTATGAATAACATCCTTTCTCATGGGGACGTTAGTCTTAATGAACAATTATATGTAGCGAAATCTGCATTATTTAATTCTACTACAACATTTAATGATTGGTTATCTGTTAATAATGGTAAACTTTACGCAAACGATGGATTACAAGTTTCTGGTGGTGCTATTATTACAGGTGGTGCTACTATTACCGGTATATTAGATGCTTCATTTAATGATAATAGCATTCCAGCAAGTGCTATTTATGGTCAAGTAGTATCTATTCCAATTTTTGATGCTGACGTTTCTATGAATAACATAATTTCTCACGGGGACGTTAGTCTTAATGAACAATTATATGTAGCAAAAACATCAACATTTAATGGTATATTAACCGCAAACGAAGATATCATTGCAAACAAAGGGTTAACGGTTACTGAGGCATTAAATGTTACAGGTAATGCTACATTCAATAATATAAATGTTAATAACGATGTAAGTTTTAATGAAAATGTTAACATTGTAAAAGACTTAACAATACAAGGTAGCTTACTTGTTCAAAATTATACTAATTCTAATATTATTAATACAACAACTAATAATTATACGTCTATAACCACAGAAGACCTTTCCATTAACGGTAATATCATCGTAGAAAATAATGCAACAATAAATAAAAAGCTCACCGCTGAAGATGTTGATATAACACAATTTTTAACGGTAACCAACAATGCAACGTTTAATGCTGCATTAACTGTAAATAATGATAAAATTTACGCACATGGTGGTTTACAAGTTTCTGGTGGTGCTACTTTATCTGGCGATGTCGATATATGTGGTAATTTATATGCAAATTATCCTGATAACAGTATACCATCTACTGCAATTACTGGCCTTACTGATCTTATTAATAATACAAATGCATCTGTTGATTTTAGTGAAGATATATCTATGAACAAACGGCTCTTTGTTACTGGTGATATTTCAACTAACGGTTTGTTATTTGTAGATGGTACAGGTACATCTATTATTAAAAATAATTTAGATGTAAACGGTACATTTACTGCAGCCTCTTATGCCACTGGAAGTATACCAACCGCTGCTATCACTGGATTATATGCCACTGGAACCATACCAACTACTGCTATTACTGGACTTACTGACCTTATTAATAATACAACTGCATCTGTAGATTTTAGTGAAGATATATCTATGAACAAACGGCTCTTTGTTACTGGTGATATTTCAACAAACGGTCTATTGTTTGTAGATGGTACAGGAACATCTATTATTAAAAACAGTTTAACTGTAAACGGTACATTGACTACCGCAAATCCCATTGCAGGAAGTATCACTGGAAATGCTACAACTGCTACAACTGCTACAATTGCCACAACTGCTACAAGTGTTGCTTATACTGGATTAACTGGAACTCCTACTACATGGAATCAAGATACAACTGGAAATGCAGCAACGGCTACACTCGCTACTACAGCTACAAGTGTTGCTTTTACTGGATTATCTGGAACTCCTACTACATGGAATCAAGATACAACTGGAAATGCAGCAACGGCTACACTCGCTACTACAGCTACAAGTGTTGCTTTTACTGGATTATCTGGAACTCCTACTACATGGAATCAAGATACAACTGGAAATGCAGCAACGGCTACACTCGCTACTACAGCTACAACTGTTGCTTATACTGGATTAACTGGAACTCCTACTACATGGAATCAAAATACAACTGGAAATGCAGCAACTGCTACAAGTGTTGCTTATACTGGATTATCTGGAACTCCTACTACATGGAATCAAGATACAACTGGAAATGCAGCAACGGCTACACTTGCTACTACAGCTACAACTGTTGCTTTTACTGGATTATCTGGAATTCCTACTACATGGAATCAAAATACAACTGGAAATGCAGCAACGGCTACACTCGCTACTACAGCTACAACTGTTGATTTTACTGGATTATCTGGAACTCCTACTACATGGAATCAAAATACAACTGGAAATGCAGCAACGGCTACAAGTGTTGCTTTTACTGGATTAACTGGAACTCCTACTACATGGAATCAAGATACAACTGGAAATGCAGCAACTGCCACAACTGCCACAACTGCCACAACTGCCACAAGTGTTGCTTTTACTGGATTATCTGGAACTCCTACTACATGGAATCAAAATACAACTGGAAATGCAGCAACTGCTACAAGTGTTGCTTATACTGGATTAACTGGAACTCCTACTACATGGAATCAAAATACAACTGGAAATGCAGCAACTGCTACAACTGCCACAACTGCCACAACTGCCACAACTGCTACAAGTGTTGCTTATACTGGATTATCTGGAACTCCTACTACATGGAATCAAGATACAACTGGAAATGCAGCAACTGCTACAAGTGTTGCTTATACTGGATTAACTGGAACTCCTACTACATGGAATCAAGATACAACTGGAAATGCAGCAACGGCTACACTCGCTACTACAGCTACAACTGTTGCTTTTACTGGATTATCTGGAACTCCTACTACATGGAATCAAGATACAACTGGAAATGCAGCAACGGCTACACTCGCTACTACAGCTACAACTGTTGATTTTACTGGATTATCTGGAATTCCTACTACATGGAATCAAAATACAACTGGAAATGCAGCAACTGCTACTACTGCAGGTACGGTTACTGTTCCTGCCCAAACATTAATTACCAGTGTTGGTACCTTATCTGGATTAACTGTGGACGGAACATTATCAAGTACAGATATTACTATTTCAGGTAATTTAACAGTGAATGGTACAACCACATCATTAAATACAACTAATCTTGATATTAGTGACAACTTGATTATGTTAACCTCTGGATTAACTGGTGCTCCTGTAAATGATTCTGGTATTTTAATAAATCGTGGTACATCTGGTAATATGTTTATGGGTTGGGATGAAAGTGTAGATAAATTTACAGTGGGAAGTACCACTGCAACCAGTGGTACTAAAGGAGATATTGACATTACGGTTGGTACTCTTGTCGCCAATATCGAAAGTGCCTCGGTAGATATTGATGGCGGTTCAATAGATAATACGTCTATCGGTACTACAACTGCGTCAACTGGTAAATTTACAACATTAGATGCTACGGGGGGTACAACCATTGGTGGAACATTATCAGTTACAGGGGTTACCACATTAAATGAGAATGTCAGTGTTATCGCAGACAAGACATTCACCGTTGGAACGGGTGCTACTGCCCTTGGTGGAACATTAGCTGTCGCTGGCATTACCACATTAAATGATAATGTTAGTGTTGCTGCTGATAAAACACTCACAGTTGGCTCAGGTGCTACTTCTCTTGGAGGTTCGTTAGCAGTAACAGGAACAACCACATTAAATGATGATGTTAGCGTTGCTGCTGGTAAAACACTCACGGTTGGAAATGGTGCTACTTCTCTTGGCGGTTCATTTGCTGTTACAGGAACAACCACATTAAATGATAATGTTAGCGTTGCTGCTGGTAAAACATTCACAGTTGGAGATGGTGCTTCTGCTCTTGGCGGTTCATTAACTGTTACAGGTGTTACCGCATTAAATAATAATGTTAGTATTGCTGCAGATAAAACACTAACAGTTGGCTCAGGTGCTACTGCCCTTGGTGGAACATTAGCTGTCGCTGGTATTACCACATTAAATGATAATGTTAGTGTTGCTGCTGATAAAACACTCACAGTTGGCTCAGGTGCTACTGCCCTTGGTGGAACATTAGCTGTCGCTGGTATTACCACATTAAATGATAATGTTAGTGTTGCTGCTGATAAAACACTCACAGTTGGCTCAGGTGCTACTGCACTTGGCGGTTCATTAACTGTTACAGGTGTTACCTCATTAAATAATAATGTTAGTATTGCTGATACTAAAACATTCACAGTTGGCTCAGGTGCTACTGCCCTTGGTGGTTCATTGGCTGTGACAGGCACAACAACTTTAAATGATGATGTTAGCGTTGCTGCTGGTAAAACACTCACTGTCGGTAATGGTGCTACTGCCCTTGGTGGAACATTAACAGTAACTGGAACAACCACATTAAATGACAATGTTAGTGTTGCTGCTGGTAAAACATTAACAGTTGGTAATGGTGCTACTTCTATTGGAGGTTCGTTAGCAGTAACAGGAACAACCACATTAAATGATGATGTTAGCGTTGCTGCTGGTAAAACACTCACTGTTGGAAATGGGGCTACTTCTCTTGGCGGTTCATTCGCTGTTACAGGAACAACTACATTAAATGATAATGTTAGCGTTGCTGATACTAAAACATTCACCGTTGGAACGGGTGCTTCTGCTCTTGGCGGTTTATTAACAGTAACAGGAACAACCACATTAAATGATGATGTTAGTGTTACCACAGACAAGGCATTCACCGTTGGAACGGGTGCTACTGCCCTTGGTGGAACATTAGCTGTCGCTGGTAATGTTAATATTCATGGGGATAAATTCCAAATTACTGCAGTAACTGGCAATACACATACTAAGGGAACACTTGATGTTAGTGGTGCTACTGTATTAGACAATTCATTAACAGTCACTGGTGCAACCATATTAAATGATAATGTTAGTATTACCGCAGACAAGACATTCACAGTTGGCTCAGGCGCTACCGCTCTTGGAGGAACATTGAGTATTGATGGTTCTATGAATATTAATGATAATCTATTCATGAATAATATTGTTACGGAGACAGTAGGCTATAAATATGTTGATATACCAAGCCCACAGCATCATACTCCGGCAAGTGATGGATGGAACACAGTATTGGATGTTTCTGGTAGTACAACTATTGCATGGGACGTAAGTGGTGGAAGTACCTATGGAAATACTCATGAATATGGATATTATAACGCATTTAACAATGGTACGGGTAATAACGGTTGGTTAGGTCTTGGTTCAACTTATGACGTGGAAACTGGTGGTTATTCTGCAGGGGATGTGAAAACGACTGCCATTACTGGTATTAGCGATATTTCAGGTGATTTTTTAGAAATTGTAGCAAATATTCCATATAAATTAACTCAATATCAGTTTATGACGTATGGACAAGCAGATTATTCATTAAACGATAAGCTACCAAAAGATTATTATATTGTTGGTTCAAATGATGGTACTACATGGGACCCTATACAAAAAGTAAATGATTTATATTTATCTGCAGATAATGGTACTAAAAAATACACAAATCTTTATACTATTTCTACCAACACCAGCGAAATTACCGAAGATATTTCAGGAAATATTGGTCATCGTAAAGTAACTGGTTATTCTACCACAACAAATGAATATAATCGGTATAGAGTTGTTATTGCAAGCATACACGGCTATAGTGCCAATGGTAGAACTGGTAAAGGCTTGCCGTCAGGCTCGCCGCCAAACTACGGTATTGCCGCAGCAGCTATTGGAGAATGGGTAATAAACGGTCAATATAAAGACACAAATCAAACAAGCACCGTAAATACAAATACCAGTGTTCAATTTGAGGTTGATAGTATAGACAATGTAAAATTAACAGGTTCTTTGAAAACAACCGGGAACGTCACTGTGCAAGGTGCATTAGACCTTGATGGCGATGTTTCTCTCAATAGCCAATTGTTTGTAGCAAATGATATTTCTGTGAATTCAATCAGCATTGGAAGAGGTGGAGGTAGTCTTTCTACAAATACGGTTGTTGGTAATGACTCTATGCAAGCAAACACGACTGGTTCTAACAATACCAGTTTGGGTTATAATGCTAATAAATTGTTAAATGGTGGTAATCAAAATACAGCCATTGGAACATTTGCATTATCTGCGGCAGTTAATACGAATAAAAACACCGCCGTTGGTTATAATGCTTTATCTGGTTCCAATGATACTGGTGCTACTACAAATACTGCTATTGGTGCTAATGCTGGTTATAATAATTCATTAGGTTCTTCATTAACATTCTTAGGTGCGGATACGTCTGTTGATGAACCTACCGCTACTTATCAAAATTCTACTGCTATTGGTGCGGGTGCTACTGTATCTGGTTCAAATCAAATGGTATTAGGTGCTGATGAACAAAATCTTACAATAAAACTAAACGCAACCAGTGTAATAGGTAATCCTGCAATTATTGATTCGGGTTTGATTTACTTTGGGCAGGAATCTATTCCTGCCAGTGCAATTGTTGGTAGTTCAAGTACATCTACTGCACTCACTGGAGCAGTATTTATAGAAAATACTCTTAGTGTTGACAAATTAGCTACATTTAAGGAAAATTTATCAGTTGTTGGTGGATTAGCGGTTGGTCAAGATACAACATTAGATGGAGATGTTATTATTAGTGGAGATACAACTATGGTTGGTAACATGTCTGTTCCTCAAATTAATGATATGTTAACATTTGTTACTTATAGCGATGTTGCTATTGCCAGTGGATTACCAAATGCAACAACTAATTTAGCTACTGATTGGAGTAATGTTAATACTACAATTACTGGAATTCCCGCTGGACAATGGTTAGGTGGTGTATTATCAGAAACTGGACAATATCAAATGTTTTATAATCAAGCTGAACCTACGAAAATACATAGGTCTACCAATTATGGTACATCATTTGAACAAAAAACAATATCTGGTTCCATATACGACGCTAGTTATAATGCGAATATGAATAATCTAATGGCTATAGATTATACTGGTAAATATTCAGTATTTGCTGGTAATGGTATAGTTGAATATTCTATTAACAATGGTTTAACTTTTAATAATATTGCAACAACTGCACTTAATTCGCAAAGTGGAACCAAAATTTCTGCTGTAGGTATGTCTGGTAATGGTAAAACATTAATTGTTGGTGGTACTAACAGTCAATTGTTTGTTTCTACGGATAGCAGTTCATTAGTCTCTATTGATGCAAGTCCTATTTTTGATACACAATATAATAACTGGAAATCTATCTCTTGTAATGGAGCAGGAATATACTGTATGGCTATTACTGATGCTATTTTATATATAACAGATCCTGGTGCTGATACATTATATAATGCTACATGGGAAAATAAAACTGCTACAAAACATGCTGATATGGTCTTAGCTAATGTTACTGATTCATTTATTAACAATGATGGAACTATGTTTGGTATTACAACTACGAATGGTTTATATTTATCAACAGATTATGGTGCAAATTGGACAAAATACGCACAATTAAATGGATATACCAGTGTTACCTATACATACAGTCGTGCTCCATTAATTGATGGTGAATATATATACCTCACGACTGCCGATACTGGAAAAGTAAAGAAGATAGTTAATGCAAAAACAATTGTTATAATTGAGGATGATGCCGCAGACAACGCTACAAGTTATGAACATACATCGGTTATTGTCAGTGGTCATGGTGGTTATACTTATGCATTTACTGGTGCAACTGCATCATATACTCCTTACACACAAATCAATACTGGTAGTGAAACAGTTAGTGTTGCAAGTGGTACTGCATTCGTTTTAAATAAAGATGCTGAATTAAACATGAAATTAGATGTTAGCGATAATGTCATTTTCAACAAGAATTTATATCTTGCCGGAGATGCTTCCTTTAATTCTAATATTGATATCAGTGGTCAAGTTGCTATTGGTAAAAATACAGCCGTTGTTTCTCTTGATATTAGTGGTAGTGATGCTATTCGTATTCCTCACGGTGATACTGCTGCACGTCCTACTACTACAGATGAAGCAACCCATGGTGGTTATGTTCGTTATAATGATGAAACCCATCAATTTGAAGGTTATGGTCCTGGTAGTTCTTGGGGTTCTCTCGGCGGTGTTATTAATGTTGCTCAAAATACCAAAATATTGGCAGAATCATCTGCTGCTGCTACAAATAATGAACTGCAATTCTATACTGATACCACTGACAGTATTATTACTGGCGGCGTTGAACGTATGAGAATTAAAGCCGATGGTGATATTTCTATGAACCATAATTTGGCTGTTGCTACTGATGTAACTGTTGGTGATAATATCAAATTAATTAGTGATTCTGCTGCAATTACATTTGGAGCTGGTGATGATGCTACAATTAAACACGATGGTACTACTGGATTAGATATTGATTCTGCTGGTGCTCTTTCTATAAATTCATCTGCCGGTGCTATTAATATTGGTAATGATACCGATGCACAATCAATAAATATTGGTACTGGAGCAGCTGCAAGAACCATTACAATTGGTAATAACACATTGGCAACTGCGTTAGATTTAAATGCTGGAACTGGTGGAATTAGTTTGGACGCTGGTGCAGCTTCTAATTTCAAAACAACAGCTGGTGCTTTAACGCTGGATGGCCTTGCTGGTGTGAGTATTATTGGTAATGCTGCCATCGTAGATATTACTACAACTGGTGCTGTTGATATTAATTCTGGCGCGTTTACTCTGGATGGTTCAACAATTGCTATTAATGGAACTGATACAAGCACCGGTATAACAATTGGTACAACTACATCAGGTGTTCCAGTTACAATTGGACACACAACATCCGAAGTAACTGTTGCTGATAATTTAACAGTGACTGGCGCAACCACATTAAATGATAATGTTAGTGTTGCTGCTGGTAAAACATTCACCGTTGGAAATGGTATTACTACCCTTGGTGGTGTATTAGGTGTTACTGGTGACACAACAATGACAACAATCGCGGTCAGTTCTACACTTGATGTTAGTGGTGCTACTGTATTAGACGGTACATTGACTGTTACTGGTATTTCCACAATGAATAATAATGTTAGTGTTACTGGTAGTAAAACATTAACAGTTGGAACAGGTGCTACAACGCTCGGTGGTGCATTAGGTGTTACTGGCGACACGACACTCACAACAATCGGGGTCAGTTCTACACTTGATGTTAGTGGTGCTACTGTATTAGACAATTCATTAACCGTCGCTGGTGTAACCACATTAAATGATAATGTTAGTGTTGCTGCTGGTAAAACATTCACCGTTGGAAATGGTATTACTACCCTTGGTGGTGCATTAGGTGTTACGGGCGACACGACACTCACAACAACCGCGGTAAGTTCTACACTTGATGTTAGTGGTGCAACCGCATTAGATGGTACACTGACTGTTACTGGTATTTCCACAATGAATAATAATGTTAGTATTACTGGTAGTAAAACATTAACAGTTGGAACAGGTGCTACAATACTCGGTGGTGCATTAGGGGTTACGGGCGACACGACACTCACAACAATCGCGGCCAGTTCTACACTTGATGTTAGTGGTGCAACCGCATTAGATGGTACACTGACTGTTACTGGTATTTCCACAATGAATAATAATGTTAGTATTACTGGTAGTAAAACATTAACAGTTGGAACAGGTACTACAACGCTCGGTGGTGCATTAAGTGTTACGGGCGACACGACACTCACAACAATCGCGGTCAGTTCTACGCTTGATGTTAGTGGTGTTGTTGCTATTACAAATTCAACAACTTCTACTACTATTAACACAGGTGCATTAACGGTTGTTGGTGGTGTTGGTATTACCGAAAACGCGAATATTGGAGGTAATGCGAGTGTTACTGGCAGTTTGACAGTAACTGGTGGCCTGACAATAAATGGTGTTACTACTACCGTTAATACTGCTAATATGTCAGTAACAGACAGCTTGGTTGGATTGTCATCTGGAACATCTGGACTCCCCGTAAATGATAGTGGTTTCATAATTGAACGTGGAAATGAAACAAATGTCTTTATGGGCTGGGATGAAGCCAATGATAAATTCGTAATGGGAACAACCGTTGCTACCGATTTAAGTAGTGGTGCACTTACAATGACTGCACCAAGTACTCTTACTGCTAACTTAGAAGGTGATGTAACAGGAACAGTACTAACTACTACTCAAAACAGTATTACAACTATGACTGATTTAATCGCGGTGGGTAAACCTGGCGCAATGACAACTGTAAAAGGTACAATGAATGTGGATGAAGCGGTTATCCTTGATGATACATTGGATGTTACTGGTGCTACTACAACAGCTGCATTATCTGCTACTAATGTTACTGCCAGTGGAACATTGGGTGTTACTGGTGCAACTACACTGACCAGTGCTGCATTAAGTACAACATTGGATGTTACTGGTGCTACTACAACAGCTGCATTATCCGCTACTAATGTTACTGCAAGTGGAACATTGGATGTTACTGGTGCTACTACAACAGCTGCATTATCTGCTACTAATGTTACTGCCAGTGGAACATTGGGTGTTACTGGTGCTACTACCATGACCAGTGCTGCATTAAGTACAACATTGGATGTTACTGGTGCTACTACAACTGCAGCATTATCTGCTACTAATGTTACTGCAAGTGGAACATTGGATGTTACTGGTGCTACTACAACAGCTGCATTATCTGCTACTAATGTTACTGCCAGTGGAACATTGGGTGTTACTGGTGCTACTACCATGACCAGTGCTGCATTAAGTACAACATTGGATGTTACTGGTGCTACTACAACTGCAGCATTATCTGCTACTAATGTTACTGCAAGTGGAACATTGGATGTTACTGGTGCGATAACCACCACTGGTAATATTACAATGACTGGTAAATTTCTCAAACAATTTTAAATAATATTTTTAAATAATCATATTCAATAATAAATAAAATAATCATATTCAATAAATATAATTATTACATAATTGATATCCAAAAATATATCCAAGAAATATATATATAATGTCTATTGCTACTCTTAAACGAAAAACTCTTGCAAAATATAATAATTCCAGTGTAAACACTGGAGAAGGCTTTTCCCTTAACGGGACACACCGTAATCAAGGATATGTAGGACAAACATCATTATCTCGTTCCTTGCCAAGAACCCCTATGAAAGGGAATGTTCTCCGCGGTCATGGTGGATGTTGTGGAACATATAATATCAGCCAGATTGTTCAATCTGGGGTCACCTCAACGGAAGATAATCGTGTTATAAAAAGTTCTGTATTGAGTAATAAGGGAATGTTACAAAGGCGTTTATCATGTAATCCATGCAATGTAGTCAAGCCCGATAGTAATCTCAATGCAAATACACAAGGTGAACTTATTTCTCGTAAAGAAAAAGAATGTCTATTATGTGATATCGATAATAATGGTAGTAGTTGCGCTGGTAAATGCAGCAAAATATGTATTTGTACAAAACCCGAGCGTACATATATGCATCTTTCCAGTAGTGATCATATACATAATTTACGTATCGCGTGTAGTGCAAATGATATTAAGTATGTTCCGGTATCATATCGCAGAGAACCTATACCTTAAATCATTATCTTTAATAAAAAATTGATTTAATATGAATATAATATTAATAATATATTTCAAAATGTCTACTATGAATAAATTAACATTAAAACACGTACGAAGCGTTTTCAAAAACGCTATTTTCAATGACCATAAAAAGGTTCCATTAGGACGGTGGGCATTGAAAGATAATAAATCATGTATAGATCGTAGTGTAATGTATTCAAATGAAGACCATTGTGGTGTATGTAGTGGATACATAGAGACAGTAAAACCCGTACAAGATATTAATATAAAATATGTAGAATTCAATGAAGAATATGTATGGTTACTCGGTGCCACGAACGACACTACAAAATATAAATAAAAAATTGATATTTATAAAACTAACATAATAAAATCACAATACTATTTTATTATGGACTTAACGAATACCCCAACAAAACTACTATCCCCGGTATCTACAGAACAAACCCATTTAGATGCATATGTAAACACACTTGATGAAAAAGAGTTGAAAGCATATAATATTGCAGTGGAACATCTCGGTATGTCATTTCAATTAGAAAAAAGTATAGGTTATATTGCATGGAAAAAAGAACATGTCACTCCGTAATTTATGAACTGAATGGCACACGTGTAGTTGCCGACTTTTTATAATCATTATAGCTTAATGCCCGTTCTTGTACCGCAGTCTCACCCTTGAAATCATCCAAATATTGTGACGAAAACCCATTTATTTTATTTGCGATATTTTTTATCGGCTGCAATACACTCATATTATACATCTTACCCATATAAATAAACCGGTTTTTACATTTGTCTTTTTCTTGTATTTTATTAACAATTTCTTTTTTATCATTATTATTATTATTATTATTATTTGTTTTGTTATTCGGTTTCGGTTCTATTTTTTTACTATAATCTTTTAATTTCGCAAATACCGCATTATTTATGGAGGTTTTATTTTGCTTGTCCTTCTTTTTTGGTGGTTCAATATAATGAATTGGAATCAATACAGACGGACTTTCAAATGGAGTGATTTCATTATCTACAAAAAAATCTCTACATCTATAGGCCAAGCAATATTTCATTGCCGCCGCATTCAATATAGAATGTGATATTGTATTCGTATCACAATAATAGACAAATCCTAATTTATACGGGTCATAATACATCATGATATTTCCTCTCGGGGTTGATTCATACAATATTCTACGTTTCCATTCAACTTCAAGTTCGTTGTCTTTCGGTTTTAATATTTCTTTCAACTTGTCCTTTTCATAAAAACACGAATCTATATTATCATTATATGTATTGGTGGATTCATATGTTTTTAAAAATCGGCCACTATGCAATTCTATATATTGTTCAATATCACTTTTTGGAATTTCTATAGATTTTTTCTCTCCATTCCATAATTTATCCAATAATGATTGTATTTTTGCACGATTATTGTATATATAATGTATTAATAATGTTGATGTAAAAAAACAATATGGTTTCATTACAAATATATACGTCTTTCGTTTTATGCCCTTTTTATACATTTGAATATCTTTACTTATTTTTATCCATAATCTCTTGTTTTCTTAATGCCAATAATTCATTCATTTCCTTGTCTAAAAATGGCACTTCAATTCGTTGATAATTTTTATACTGGTTATCTGGATGCATACACACCAAATATAAGGATGTTACTTTCTTACCATACTTATGCTCTAATATGGTTTTATACATATTTAATTGTAATGCATAATGCCAAAAATTAGTATCTGGTAAATGAGAAATACACAGGGTCTTTGCAAACTTTCCATATTCCACCTCATGCTTAATCTCTTGACATCTCTTCCAGTCATATATCTGGATTGTACCATCTGGATTTTCATATATCATATCAATTGAACCTGATAATTTGTATTCTTCATAATATACCATCCATTCTGTACGATATGGTGTTAAATGGGCATAATCACCGATAAAATTATTGAAATATCCATATTCAACACTATTATCAGTCACCTCCATTTTATTGTAATAACACTCAATGTTATTATGCATATTTGTTCCTGCACATGCTGCTCTATCACGATTATCGTCCCACATCTTTTTGATTTCTTCACGCGTTTTTCCATAATATTTATAGGTTGGGTTTGTCCAATTTCGCGATTTCATCATTTTATCAATGATTGCATCCGCATTAAATTGTTCAAAATGCTTATGGTTCCATGTAGTTACTGATGTATATCCACCTCTATCCCCCATCACAGTATAGATATGAGGTCCTTCTTCAAAACTAATATCCTTGTCGCGAATATGTGCATTCTTTGTTGACAAATATTGCAATGTACCCATACCTTGGTTTTCTTCTGTAAATGATGACATAATAAGTCCTTGTTTTATTATAATATTAAAAAATAGAATCATATAAATCAATTTTTTACAATATTTACAATATTTACAATATTTATGTATAATCAATCTCAATCGCATGGGAAACACCTTGTTTCATTGATTTATACAGTTGTTGACGAACTCGTTGGCAAATCACATCGGTCGTTATTCTTGAACCACCCAATATTCGCTGATAATATTTTACATACAGATTTGTCCACTTTTCATCTGTATGAATTTTATCCTCATGCTTATCATACCAATAAATTTTAAAATCTATTAGAAATTGTTTGCATATTTTCTTTATTTGATTATCCAGCTCTTCGTTCGTCAATATCATCCAACAACGATTTCCATTTGGACCAACATCATATTTATAAAATATATTAATACGATTATCAAATGCTTTTAAAGGCAGATTATCTGTAGATTCATCTATGGATAACTGCCAATTTGACATTATTCCGGTTATCAAATCATTTGTATAAACACTATCCAACTGCAAATACACATTTTTTAAAACTACATCATTTACCCAACCTGTAAATGATTTATTCGGGGTTTTATCAACCGATAATTCATTCAACCACACTAACACATTTATTTTATTACGTTTAGATAATTTTTGTTTCAATTGGGTATTCTCTTTTTCTATACGATTAACACGACATGCCAATTCCTGTACTAATCTAAACATTGACTGCATATCTGGTATTACTTCTTCTGCATCCATTTCTTGTTCATGCTCTTTAATTGATTTTTGGAAAAATTTGCAACATGCGGCGTGTCTATCATAATTATATTTATATTTATATGTTTTTGTACAGGTTTTACATATATGTTGGTTCATTGTAGATATCATTTATTCGTAACTAAGTATATAAACCAATATCAATTTTTTAATGTTTATGGTATTTAGTGAAAATCGTACAAACAAACAAGTTCATATACAACCTGCTGTACAAAATATAAAGAAATCAACTCAACGACCTGGTAATTCGTATAACAAGATACAAACAATAAGTATGTTTGGCCGAATACAAAATACCTCAAAATGCAAAAGTTGCGGCAATTAATATATGATTTATTTATATAAATGAATCATACTACAAAATATTTGCTTCTTTTTCTCATTGTGGTTTTTGGACTCGTTATTATCTACGATAGTTTAACAAAATTTGGTATGTTTGAAGGACTTGAAAATCAAACTGCTCCTGCCGCTACTCCTCCTGTTGCTCCTTCTCCTGTTGCTCCTGCTCCTGCCGCTCCTTCTCCAAGTGCACCCGCTACACCTCCTCCTGCTGCTGCTGCTGCTGCCCCTGAAAAAAAAACAGCTTCATCTACAAAGAAAACCCCCACTAAAACGTTTTCGTTTTAAACTGACAAATAGACTATTGTTTAGATAAAGTATATATAATTTATCCTTTCATATATTATATATAGAGTTATGGCTGATTATTATAGTAAAAGTGAATTATTTATGGAACCAAAAACACAACAATATGGAAATCATATGGTTATGACTAATGTACACAAATCAGTTAAAACAAAACATATAAGTATTGATACCAAATTTCGCGATGATTATGATTATACCCAACCTGCTAATTTACAGGTTATTTTACCAGAAATAGTAAATGATGTTCATTCTATTCGTGTAACAAATATGGAAATACCTATGTCTTTTTATAATATTTCAGCAAATCTTGGCAATACATATTTTAAAATTACGAATGTTGCAAATACTGAAATAATTAAAATTGATGATAATAACTATGATGCAGCGAGTTTACAAACGGAAATTACTGCAAAACTTGCAGCATCTACACATGGAAAACAATTAGTATTTACTATTAATAATATGGGTAAAACTAATATTTCCACAACACCTGATATTACTATTGATTTTGATGTAGATAAATCTGGAAATAGTGATAAATTTAATTTTAAACATAAACTTGGATGGTTATTAGGATTCCGCAAAACATCATATGATATTGTTAATGGAACAAATACTGTTTCTGAGTGCATATTAGATTTGTCTGGACCACGTTATCTATATTTGGCGATTGATGAATTCAGCAAGGGTAACCAAAACTCATTTGTATCACCCCTTTCATCATCACTTATTAATAAGAATATTATTGCGCGAATTTCTCTTGACAAATCTCAATATGGTTATGGTTCTATTCTTCCTGCGAATACTTATAATGGGTTACTTGCTACAGACAAACGTTGTTATACTGGAAAGGTTAATTTACAAAAAATGCAAATCCAATTATTAAATGAAACTGGAATTCCTATGAATCTCAACGGATATGATTTCTCATTTTGTTTAGAAGCAGTTTGTGAATAAAAAATTGATGATATAAACATAATAATTATGTCTACATATCTTACTATTATTAGTTAAAACAATGGAAAAATCAATGGAAAAATCAAATGATAATACAGTAAAACGTATTGTATTATCCACATCTACAAATATTGTCAACGATACTCAATTTGAACCAGATTTATCGCATTTATCAAAAGAACAACTCTATGCATATAATAAATTTACAGAAGGCGCGAATTTGTTTATTACTGGACCAGGGGGGACTGGAAAAACACGACTTATTAAACATCTATTAGATTATGCAAAAAGTATTCAACGTAATATTCAAATATGTGCAATGACCGGCTGTGCTGCGGTGCTATTGAATTGTAATGCACGAACATTACACTCTTGGAGCGGTATTAAATTAGCAAAAGGAACCAAAAAACAAGTGGTTGATTCTGTATTAAAAAACAAGCGGGCTGTTGCACAATGGCGAAAAACAAAATGTTTAATTCTGGATGAAGTTAGTATGTTATCTAAGAAAATTTTTGAAATAATTGAAGAAATTGCCAGAAAAACTACCAAAATTAATTTACCATTTGGTGGGATACAAGTCATATTTACTGGGGATTTTTATCAACTTCCACCAATCGGTACAAATGGAGACCCAGATACAGACCGTTTCTGTTTTGAATCTAATAGTTGGTCCCAAGTATTCACGAATAACAGTCATATTGTATTGACAACCATTTTTAGACAAACTGACCAAGACTATATCAATATTTTACAACAAATTAGGATTGGTGAAATCAGCAAAGAAAGTTCGGCTATTCTACAAAAATATGTTAAACGAACATATGACGCAGAACAACATAATAATTGTGTTCCAACAAAACTCTTTCCGTTACGTTCCAAAACGGATTATGTAAACTCTATGATGTTTGCAAAACTCAAAGCGACAGAACATGTCTTTACCGCCATACGAAAAACAGACTGTTCTACACATATTGACTCCAATAAACCACTTTCTACCGAATTACTACTCCGTAGCAGACATTTATCTGCAGCCGAGGTTGATTATGAGTTAGACATAATGAACAATAATTCGCCATGTATTACCATATTACGTCTTAAAATTGGTTCAGCTGTTATGTGTACAGTAAACTTGGATATTGACAAGGGAATTTGTAATGGTTCACAGGGTGTAGTTATTGATATTAAACCAGACCAGAACACCGATACAATTATACCCGTTGTACGCTTTGCTAACGGAGTTATAAAACATATCCAGAATCATTATTGGCAATCCGAAGATTTTCCCACTCTTGCCATTGGACAATTTCCACTTTGTTTAGCATGGGCACTAACAATACATAAAATTCAAGGAGCTACTTTAGACATGGCGGAAATTGATATTGGACAAAGTATATTTGAATATGGTCAAACATATGTAGCATTATCACGTGTTCAATCATTACATGGATTATATTTATCTGATTTTCAACCACAACGAATTGCCGCTAATCCAGTTGTTCACGATTTTTATAAAAATATACCTGAGTTTGACATGACGAATACTGTTTTCAATACCGTTTCATTTGCAGAATATGAACTAAAAGAAGAATCCTATGACCAAAAGGATACAAAAAAAATTTCTCTATAATCTCTATAATAGAATTCATTAATGGTTGCTGGAAGTATATTACCTGTTACAATACATAATAATGAGCTCTTTTTTTTATTTGGAAAAGAAAATCCCATGGAAAATAGTGCAAAGGGTTGGTCGGACTTTGGTGGACGTGTTGATGCGGGAGAAACACCATATAGTGCGGCTTTACGAGAAGGAGGAGAAGAATTAACTGGATTTCTTGGCGATAATCATACACTAAAAAAACTTATTAAAAAAAACGGGGGGACATTTAAACTTGAACTTAATAAATATCATGTTCATATTTTTTATTTGCCATATGATGAAAATCTTCCAAAATATTACAATTTAAATCATGATTTCTTATGGAAACGAATGGATAAAACGGTTTTAAATAAAACTAAGTTATTTGAAAAAATAGAAATTAAATGGTTTTCGAACAGTGAAATGGTAAAAGACAAAAAAAAATTCCGTAATTTTTATCAAGACATTGTTGATTTATTTGACCAAAATAAACAAAAAATTCTAACATTTGCTAAAAATAAATCCAAACTTGCTCATAATCATAATAAAACTCAAAAAAATCATTCATAAATATATGGATAAGACATTTATGAATGTTTTTTTTCAAGAATTTAGTATAATAATATGACATTGCATTCATTGTATTATACCGTCAAATGTATTAAATAAAATCCACAGTAATTGTATACAAATCTATATATTATGTCTAATAATTCATGGAAACAATATGGAGGAATTAGTAAAATGGATAATTTTAATACTATTAATGCCAGTACCATTATTGCTGATCAATTTATATCCAGGTCTGTTCGCCCTCAATACCAATTATTAAATGGTACATTTGAGGTTACTGACCATGTTATCGCGGGAAACAGTATTCATGCTGATGTAGATATGTTTTCTAATCGTGATATCTATGCGAATAATAAATTATTCTTTGGAAATAATACTTTCGCAAGAGACAAACTTGTTTTACCCACATTAACCGATGTTCAAAAAATTACACATGCATATTTATATGGTAATGATACCAATATTGGTATTAATACAATTCTACCCAAAACCATTTTTAATATTACTGGAACTATCGGTTCAATTACTGATATTTTAACAGTTGAATCTAAAAACGTTTTGATTCGCAATATTATTGCACAAAATAAAAATCAACATGGCATTGTCGTTGATGCCGATGATGCCAGTTCTAATATTATGTTTTACAATGATGTTTCTACCAATTCTATTAATGTTCCAGATGCTATGATTAAATATCAATCTGGCGGAATATTAACAACACAAACTACTGATCTCATTCTATCTACCGCCAAAGTTATACAACATGATTCATCCGGTGGTACATTATTAATGAACTCCACTGGAACTACTCTTACTTCATCTGGCTATTTAGATGTAGATATTTCAGGACAAATTATATTTAATACTGATACTGGTTTTCAGGTTGATTCGGCTAATGATTTTATTGTCAATTGTTCAGGCACTATATTATCATTTAATGACATATCATCTAACATTAATACTACTGGTAATATTTTGTTTACATCAACTGGACCAGATGGTTTGGGTGGCAACATAGTATTAGATTCAAGTGGGGGGGTTATTGAGTTTAATTCGGGAGATATTAAATTAAATACGTTATTAAAATTTTCACCACCAGAACGTGGAGTGTCTAATGAATTGTTACATAATGAAACTGTCACTATCTATGATAATGCCAACACTCAATTCTTACATAATGTATACAATGACCCTACAATTTTGACTGGAAGTTCCATTACATGTATTGGTAAAGACCCAAGTGCTAATACGTTTCTTTTTATGAATCCCGCTACAAGAAAAGATGGAGCTGCAATCGGTGGAGGCATGGCTCCATATGATTCATCTCGCGCGATGACTGTTATTGGAATGACCGACTCCTCAGGGAATTATATTCCATCTCAAATGACTGTTTCTAGTACAAATAAACATAAATATATTTCTACCGTAGGTATCAATACACATAAACCCAGAACGGAAGACTATGTTCTTGATGTAAATGGGTCTATGCATTTGGGAAATGGAGAAATCAATACAATTGCAGATAACACATATGAAGTTATCTATATGAATTTCTCTAAAACACATCCAGATTATGGTGTTGCACTTGGTAGTCCCAGCACATCTACTGGTAGTGGTGTGAATAAGACACCAGATGCATTGTTAACCAGTGGTGCGATTTTGTCTGGCACTATTACCGATCGAGCATATACTGGCTTACAGACAACATCATTACGACCCTCGGGGGGTAGTAGCGGTTCTGGAGCAGTAATAACTATTGTTGCGTTGGAAAACGAAATAACCAGTATTACTGTTACTGATTCTGGTAATGGGTATGCAGTTGGCGATACAATCACTGTTACTGCTGAGACTCTTACATCTGCAGGTATTGGTAGCAATACAGATTTAGTATTTACATTGTTTGCAGGTGATATTGTTGATGTTGCCGAATATAACCAAATTTTATTATATACCAACGATGGTGGAGAAAAATGGAATAAAAGTGATATTTTTGCAAGTACCAGTTTGAATACTGATACTGTGATTAACATGAGATATATAGACGTATTTGATGATTCATATAGTGCGATTGCTGGAGAAGGTGGAAATTTATTCCTTAGTAAGAATTCTGGACAAACCTGGTATAAATTACAACTTAAAGATGTTGGTGGTACACCTGATTATAAAACTATTAATATTATAGCGTTTTCGGATACTAATGGATTAACGAATGGTGATAATACACATCGTATTTTTATTTCATATAGTAATGGTAGTTCAACTGGAATTTATTATTTTGATTGTGAGTTGTATGGTGATAATAGCCTTTTAGGAACTGAGTTTACTATAAATATTCAAACTATTGGAGTTGATGCAACTAACGGATATCAATCAACGACCACAATATCCGATACTTATGATTATGCTATCCATTCTGCAAGTTCTACAGATGGTCGCATTTATTACGCTGGCAATGGTGGTACTTTTTCTTATGACATTAAGACGAATGATTTAAGACTTGACAATAACGCGACTAATTATAATAATATTTATGCATTTGGTGATGACCATGCTATTGCAGTTAGTACTACTGGTATTAGTTATACTACAGATGGTCTCAGTTGGAATCACAAAACATTTACCCAACTTAGTTTATCTACTACTATGGTTTTAAATTCTGTTTTTATAAAGAGTTTATCTAATGCTATTGCTGTTGGTTCTCAAGGAGAATTTATTTATTCTACCGATTGGCAAAATGGGGTTTGGCAAATGGTTCCTGATAATTTACTCAATTCATCTGGTATGCGTGACCGTATTCGTGGACCTGAAAATAATTTAAAATCTATCTCTATGCCTGATGCTAATACTATTATTATTGCTGATACTATCACTCCATTTATTTCAAACGCTGATTTTACCCAGACTCAACTTGGATATAGTAAAATACAATATTGCTTTTTACCCAACTTGTTCAATCGAACCAATAATACTGTTTTGGACGTTTCTGGTAACATTGTCATTTCAGGAGATGTTGAAGTTTTTGACGGCGAACTCTTGGTCAACACTATTGACTATAAATCTCAAAATACTGCAGATATTTCTGGCACCATGAATATCGGCACGAAAACACATGTCGTTAATATTGGAAAAACAGATGAACGAACTAAGATTGAACCCGCAATTAACCGATTGTTCGATACATGCGATTCTGTTATTAATATTGGCGTTACTGACCCTTTATATTATGATAGTTCATCTGTTTTAATTAATATGGGTAACTATAGTCAAAATGCATTAGACGGAAACCGTAAATCCAATAAAATTAATATTGGCGGCGGGAAGGACATTGTTTCTTTGGGAGGAACAATTGTATACTCAAGTACCGAAATTTCCAGTTCTAAAAATAAGGGGTTTCAAATCAATGACTTAAATTTACAGGATGGTATCAAAATTTTTATGAGTACTAATGGTTTCACTGATGACAATTTACCTACTGGAGTTACTATTGTTAATGATGAATATACATATACATTTGGTTTGCCGACCAATGACGTTTCTTATAATCTCGGTTTTGAAACATATATTATTGCCGTATATAAACCAAATAATTCAGGAGGTGGGGCTGGTATTCGTGTAACGGACAATCTTGACCGCGATGCTGGATATTTGGTTGTATCTGATGATATGGATGGATGGGTAATGAAACCCACTAATGTTGGTTCAAACTCTATCAAAATTGATGTAAATTCACTGATTTTGAGAGATACTGGCGAGTGGATTAATGCATCAACAGTTAACCTCACAGATGTTTCCTATGGTATTCCAGAAAAAATTACGAATGGAATTGTCATGTTAACGCGAACAACTGAATCTGATTCAAGTTATGCATTGAGAGTTCAACAGCTTGATATTGATAATATATTAATTCGTGATTCGGATTCTACTGCAAATGAACAAATTATTAAAACAAATTTGTCGGTTATTGGTGATGTAGATATTACAGGTGAATTACGGGCTACAGTCATGGACAGTCGTTATATTATTAATACTATCGTCACTGATTATGAGTTTATTGTCACTCAAGATATGTCTTTAGGTGGAATTTTATTTGTTGGTGGAGACGCGTCTTTCAATGCCAATATGGATATTACTGGCAAGGTTGCTATCGGTAAACATAATCCTGTTGTTACTCTTGATATTAGTGCTACTGATGCCATTCGTCTTCCCGTTGGCACGACTGATCAACGACCTATTAAACTTGATAGTAATGTTGGTATTGCTGGTTATAGTGATGAAAACGGCGTTCCAATTGGTTATACAAAAGGTTTTTCAAGTGAATTAGATAAATATGTTGGTTCTATTCGTTATAATACAACAAATAAGCAATTTGAAGGGTTTGGTCCTGGTGAGACTTGGGGTTCTCTCAAGGGTGTTGTTAATGTTGCACAAAATACAAAAATTACAGCGGAATCTTATCCTACCGAAACCAATAATCAACTACGATTCTATACAGCCAATTATGGTGTCGCTCAACTTCAAATGATTATTGATGCCAGTTCAGGCGGTGTTGCTATTGGAACTGGCTATGCTACAGATGTTAGTAAAAACGAATTAGATATTAGTGATAATAGTTTAATTGTTGAGGGTAAAGTCGGTATTGGAACGAAACGTCCTAATGTTATTCTTGATATTAGTGGTACTGATGCTATTCGTCTTCCTGTTGGAATTGGTAGTGAACGACCCATTACAAATGATATAACAGATCAAGATGAACTAAATAAATATATTGGTTCTATTCGTTATAATAATACGGTTAATGATGAACATTTTGAAGGGTTTGGTCCTGGCAACTCTTGGGGGTCTATCGGTGGCGTTGTTAATGTTGCACGAAATACCAAAATTACAGCGGAATCTGCTCCTGCCGAAACCAATAATCAACTTCAGTTTTTTACTGCTCCAAAAGTTGGTAGCTTAAACGTTGCAGACAATCACTTTTTATCCAAAATAAATAATTTGACGGAACCTATTACTGGTAGTTTGACATATACTGTGACCATCACCGGTGGGTCTGGTTCTGGCGCAATATTAGAATTTAAAGGTGATGCAACCGGAATAACATATATTAAGGTTAAATCACCTGGTACTGGGTATATAAAAGGAGACATACTTACTGTTACTGCTACCACTGAGACAAATATTAGTAACGTCACTGTTCATGATACTGGACGCACTACAGATTTAGTATTTAGATTAACCACTGACGGCGATAACGGTACCTCTGGTGGTTATGATATTTATTTGGATCCAGACGTTAATAATGATGGAACAATGGCTGAACGTATGATTGTTGATTACAACGGGTATGTAGGTATTGGAACGACTGCTCCTTTGGAGTTGTTAGATGTTGGAGGTGATGCTTTAATTAATGGGTATACTATTGGTAAAGGAAGCGGAAATAAAATGAACACCGCATTTGGATTTCAAGCATTATTATCTAATATCGATGGCAACTATAACACAGCAATTGGACATAATGTATTAATTTCCAACATTAATGGCACTTCTAACGTTGCAATTGGATTCCAGTCGTTAGAGACCAACGTTTTGGGCAGTAATAACACCGCAATTGGAATTCATGCGTTACAAAAATCTACGGCCAGTAATAATACGGCAATTGGATATAGAGCATTAGCTACAACCACAGTTGGCAATTTTAACACAGCAATTGGACAACAAGCATTAGAATGGAACGAGACCGGTGCGAATAATACCGCGATTGGATTTGGGGCAGGCAAGACTAACGTTTACGGCGGCACTAATACCTATTTAGGATATGGTGCAGATGGTACTGGTACAGCTACCGCTACATCAACTATATCTGCCGGCGGTGCAGTTACAGGTTTTACTATTATAAATGAGGGTTCTGGTTATACCCATAGTCCAACTGTTGTAATTACTGGCGGTGGAGGTACTGGAGCAACAGCAACAGCAACTCGTTCTGTTGATGTCAATAACAACCCATTAGATACAATTCAGTTTATTAATGTAACAGACGGAGGTTCTGGTTATACATCTGCACCAACTGTGTTAATTAGCGGGGGGGTTACTTGGGATCAATCTACCGCAATTGGATATGACGCAAAAATAACAAAATCTGATCAATTGGTCTTGGGTAAATCTACCGATCCACCAGAAGTTTATATTCCTGGTAATGTCGGTATTGGAACGACCAGTCCCTCCTCATTATTAGACTTACATAAAGAATTTTCTGAGAGTGGTTTGATGCCTGCCTCTGACCTAACATTTACTACTACAAACAACACGGTTGATTGGTCGCTTGGTTCAATTGAAGGTTATGTAAAAGCGAATAATGGCTCTTCTAATAATTATCCTGGTGGTTTAGTTTTTAAAACAAAAGTTCCGAGTGATACTGCTAGCAATAATGTATTAACCGAACGAATGGTTATTGATTCCAATGGTAATGTCGGTATTGGAACAGATAGTCCTGGTGCATTATTAGATGTGACTGGTGGTGATGCATTAATTAATACATTAACGGTCGGCTTGGGAAATAGTGATTTATCAACCAATACTGCTGTAGGTTATAATACATTATCTGGTAACAACAGCGGTATTGGTAGGAACGTTGCTATCGGTTTTAATGCATTAACCACTAACACCAGTGGAACTGAAAATACAGCCACTGGATACCAAGCGTTAAAACTAACCGCAACTGGTATCCGTAATACTGCTTTAGGATATGACTCAGGTAAAACCAACAAATTCGGTGATAATAATCTATATTTAGGGTACAATGCAAACCCTAATGCAGACGATTATAGTAATTCTACAGCAATAGGAGCAAATTCAACAATAACTAAATCAGACCAAATTGTATTAGGTAAAGTAGATAGTCCACCAGAAGTTTATATTCCTGGAAACGTCGGTATTGGCACGACCACTCCAGATGCGACTTTGGATGTTATCGGAAATATTCGCACGGGAGATACTAATGCAGGTACACACATAGAGCTTTCTTCGGGGAAAACTGGTGATGCTAATGAATACAGAATAGCTTATATCGATTTTTCGTGTCTTCATGGTGACTATGATGGTCGCATCATATGCCAAGGTACCGCAGCCGCAGGTACCACAGCCGACATTGGGTCAGGCACAATGCAGTACGAGGGAAGCCTTCATACATTCATTGGAGGGGATATAAGAATAATACCGTTAAATGCTGGTAATGACACAGAAAGTAAAACTTCAAATATTCAACTGTGGGCTACATTTGACCAAACTATTGATCTAAACATAGATGATGGTGCTTCAAGACGTGCTGCAGATATAACATGTGGTTATGCTGAGACCAACTACGGTCCCAGCGGGCAAGGCGCATGGGGAAATGAATATTTAAGTTTTGGTGTTGGCAATCCTATTCTTACTCCCAACGAAGGTACAAGTGGGCAACCGGTGACTGGTGTTGATTTAAAAACCGAACGTATGCGCATCACTACTCTTGGTGTCGGTATTGGAACAACTACTCCCCAATATAAGTTAGATGTGAATGGTAATGCGAGAATTGGTTATACGGAATTCGCCGATACAGGAACTGGTAATGGTGAATTAAAAATATCGGCTCAAAGTGAACATGGGAATGCTAAATTATTTTTGGGTGTTCCCAACGAGTCAAACGGGGCTCATAAAGTTGCTATAATTACAGAAGGATTGTCAGACTATAGTAGAGGTAAATTACATTTTTGTTTAAATAATAGTGCGTCTATGGATAGTAATAGTATTAACGATGACGCTACAATTTCACACGCAAGAATGACTATTTTACCTAACGGCCCCGTCGGTATCGGCACGGACAGTCCAACTAACGTATTACATTTGAAAGATACGTCACTGAATGAACTTACAATTGGCCAGAACGCCGCCGACGGCGGCGGCGTTCACCATATGGATTATTGGCATAACAGCGGCGGCAATCCCCATCCTTTCTATATAAATCATTATTCAGGTGAAGATATTATTCTATGTGGAAGTAGCAATAAAGGTGATTGCTCTATTGGTGCCAGCATCAGTGCAGGCTATAAATTAAATGTTGGGGGAACAGTACAAGCAACATCCTACAATGCTATCTCTGATATACGCCACAAAGAAAATGTATGTGATTTAGAAAATGCTCTTGAAAAAATAAATGCAATTCGTGGTGTTAATTTTAGTTTGATTGATGATAAAGAAAAACGACTTCATTCAGGTATTATCGCTCAAGAGGTTGCCGAAATTATACCTGAAGCTATATGTAAAAGTGATGATGAAAAATGGAGTGCCAATTATAACACGTTTATTGGTTACCTCATTGAATCTGTGAAAACTCTTTCCAAAGAAAACGAAACACTCAAAACAAAAGTTGATTCCTTAGAATCCAAACTGGATTTGATAATGAAACATCTCAATCTTTAGATAATCCTCCATTGATATTTTAAATTTACAATATTATAAATTTAAAAAAGCTTACTCTAACTACTCTTTACCTCACAACTGCAGACATTTTTATTAATATGCTTCAGTTTTAATTGACATACACATAATTCCGTCTTATTGGGTACATTTTTCTTATCTTCCCAAGATAAAGGATGCACCTGCACTTTACATCCAGTATCCGAGGTTAATATGCGATTCGGGCGAGTATCGGTATCCTTACAAACAACGAAAGTTGGACAGTTAGCTACTTTTCGTTCCATATCAAAAACGATTTTCGTATCAGCTGGTTTAATTAAATTATAATTTACAGTTGTACTGGAATCATCGTTTACAATTTGATACTGTTTATATTGCAACAGTTCGTGCGAACTAAATACCGCGGGTTGATTGTTATTTGTATTTCCACCATCCGAGCGTAACGCATGAGCTACTTGTTTTCGTTTTACATAATCACCTTGAGACATTTTACTTATAAATATTACTGATATATTATACACACATATATTTCAGGGTTTGATTGTTGACTAAATTTACCGAAATCGCGTTTATGTTCCAGGTTCTAACTTGTTCAATGTTTCACAGATAAGAGAAAATGACCAATTTGCTTTGTTTAAATCCACCAAATTACCACGATCAGTCACTAATTTTACTGACATACGGTTTATATTTACTGGTCCAAAATAACTTCGTTCTTGATTTTGCAATGTTCCACCAAATTCTACATATGAGCTTCCATTTTGTAAACCAGATACTTTCATTGGTATTAATCCAAAAACATCAGATACAAATGGTCCTGTACCATAACTTTTTGTACTGACAGAGGTTCCAATAGAACTATCTTGATTCATTGAATTTGCGGCAACTTGTGTTGCATATATTTGCTTTTCGGTTAATCGGTTAGTTACATTATCGGTCGCTACACTATATACTTTTTCGCCAGTTACTGGGTCACATACAAAATTACTACGATTTGCATAAGACGGTAATGGTATTGTCGTATCACTATTTGTAATGGTTATCAAACCATCATTCAAATGACTTTGGTTAAAATCATCTAAACAAATCAAAAAATAATTATACAAATTGGTACTTAGACCCGTATCACCAAGAATAGTTATCTCATTTCCATTAACGGAATCTACTACGGTATCTTCCGCAGTACCACGGGAAGACATATCATATGTTGTATATTCACGAAATCCCATTATCCAACCAATTGTTGTATCCCATGTGGTATTTTGTATACTTGACGCACCAGAAACACATGTAGCAAAACTTTCATCATCAAAAAATACCAGATTAAAATCACTTGTACCATATTCACGAGCAATGTTCATTATGATTTTTATACGGTATTTCCCATCTATACGTCGCAATTCTATTTTTGTTCCAGATATATTAGAATACGCGGATGATGCCTGAGCGATTTGACTATTTATTTCGGATATCAGTGTATCACGATAATAATTACCGATTGGTAATGTAATTATTGCATCATTTTGGGCAGTAGACGTTGCAACACCGTCTTCCTGTGCTTTAAATGAAAATGTATTATTTAATCGGGTAATTTCCAACCCGATTTGAGATATCAATGGTTGTGTTCCTGATATCTTTACATTTCCATCTGGAATAGCGGTATAGATAATTTGGCCAGACACTTGCTGATTACCATCAGTAATATCATTTATAATTCCATCACTTTCCAATATATTACCATTAACATCCAATATATTACCACTACTATCTATCTGATTACTATCTATACTATATTCGTCTTCATTTTCATCATAAATTTTATAATTTTCAATCATACCAACAATATTATATTGTGATGTATTAATTGAATCATCACCAGTTAACTTGTTAGATATGTATAAATTTGCATTCCAAGTAAAGCCATTTGGATCAAGGTCTCTAAAATGAATATCATAATTCTTCGCACTCAATGTTTTTTTTAATATAATTTGTAAAAAAATCTTAAATCCACCTTCAATACTTTCTTCACTAATAACTATATTTCCAAAAGTATTTCTACCTGATAGTGGATCTTTATAATTAGATATTGCTGGTTGTATAAATTGATTTATTATATCATCTACTTGAAAACTTTTAGCATCGGTACCTAATGTTTGAGTATCATTATTTACATCTGTATAGACTACATTTCCCATATTAAATACTGTATCTCCTTCTTTCTCATTACCATTTGTAGGATTCAACATGGAATTTTTCGGCCGAATAGTGAAAATTATTGTACCTGAACTGATATCATACAATGTACCAGTTGTTTCTGCTATATATACTATACTTGCCAACACATTGGTTAATTTATTATTTTCATCTACCTGCGTAAACATTGTACTATTAGTGTCACTGCCCGCCTCTAATATATCATAAAATATACTATCAGTGAAATCAACTGTGTACATCGTTTCATCAAATACTTTATCAACATCAAAATACATTTGAAATAGTTGATTTTGTAAATAAGCATGAGTACCATTTGGATAAGCGGTAGTATAATCAAAGGAAGCATTACCTTGACTATTAAATTCATTATTATGAGTCAAATCATAGGCATTTATACTTTCATTTATTACATCAATATACTGTGTTAAATTCTTACTACCAAATCTCGGTATATTAAATGATAAATCATTTATACCATTGAAACTTGCATCATTATATACGTCCGTATTTGGAATTAAATGCACATAAGGTATTGTAGATATTGTATAATTACCACTTTGTTCAGTTGCTTCTACTTCACTAAGAATTTCATTTAAACGATTTTCAGTGTTTTCAAATCCAAAACAAGAATTAGTGTTTGTCCATATTTTATTATCTGCCTTAATTTTCAAATTCATCTGTCCATTTGGAGTGATTATTGTACCCGCAAATATGTTTACACCATTATATTGATAATTTGTTATTGTTGATTCTACAACACTATATAAAGCCGATAAACTATAATCTACTGCTACTGCATTATCTAATATAATTGTGTGTATTATTTCTTGATTGGTATAATTTGTATTTATAATCCCATTATGAAATGTTGTTTTTATTCTACAAATTGGTTGCTCGTTCGTTGTAGATACAACAAAACTATTTTCAGTTAATGTAAATATTAAATCTGTAGTGCGACCTGGAATATCACCATGAGCAACTGTAAGTGTGTCACCGATTGCATACCCACTACCAATGTTAGTTACAGTAACACTGGTTATTAGGTCTGTTGTAGCAACAATAGTTATAATTGCACCCGTTCCACTTCCACCTACATTCGTCGTCATCGCCAAGTTCTCATATGTTCCAGCAGTAATAGTATTACCCAAATCAGCACCACTTGTTAATAATGCATTTTCCACAGTTGACAATTGAGTACTCACTGAAATATCTAATTCTCCACTTATTTCATCACCAATATTTCCATATATATTCTTAATACCCGTACCAGAAAATATTCCATTTGTAAAATCAATAGTATAATGTTGTTGATCGTAAAAAACAACTTCTGTTTTGGTACTTGAGGTAACCCCATTTATAGCACGAGTTAATTGTAATGTCATATCTATGTACGTATTATCGGCACTTATACTACAATTTGTATTCGTTAATCTTGTTTCATTACTTAACACAGTGTTTAACTCAGTTATTAGAGATGCACGTGTATATGTAGTTGGAGTCACTGAAATATCGAAACTATTATCTATCGTTGTACCGTTATCCTGATATACATTTATCGTAAAATAATTATTATTTTCCGTTAAAATAAAAGAATCTGTTAGGTCATATGTATCTATTTTTGAACGAATTGTACGACAATCATATTCTGTATCTATAAATCCCAAATAAGACGGAATCGTTGGTTCATCAAACTTTATCACATAACTGCTTTCATTATAACTCTTTTTTAAATCTATTATTGAGGTTGTCAATGATGTATTGGGGTTATATGACAAAGATGTGTTTCCCAATGATATGTCTGTCGTACTTGATTTAATTACATCAATACTGTCATTTACCGTGGTAATTAATTCGTCTGGCTTGTAATTTCCTGCAAGTATTTCTATTTGTATATCATGAGTATCAGTATCAATTCCTGGTGTACGTCCCTTGAAATAAAAAAAGTTATTTCCGTATGCTTTTCCAATTGTATACCACGTATATGGGATTTGAACTGAATATAATTTTAAGGATATTACATCTTTTAATGGTTCCGATAAATTAAACGTAAAATCGGTTGAAAATGTTCGCTTGTCGCTACGATATTGACTATCTATACTAATGATACGTTTGATGGTTTCCTTCATTATTGGATTTAATTTACCTCTTGCATAATCTAATTCTCTGGTATATCCAATTTGAGATTTTTTGAAATTATCGGGCGAAATATTTGATTGTTTGTAAACCTCAGTTGAACCGATTTGTTTCTTAGAACTATCGGCTGCACCTGCACGATCCTCCCTATATTTTGTAGTTTGTTCAACATCTTCTTTTCCTGTTGCATTCTCAGGGTCAAAGCTATCAAAAAATTCTTTTGAACTTTTTGCATTCGCTAATCTATTTTCTATAGCTGTTCTATCTTCGGCAGTTGTTTCAAAATCATCATCTTGAATTTGTGTTGTATCTTGACCTGCATCTCTTGAATCTTGGTCTTGTAATTTATATATATCTTTTGCAATAGATTCATCTTTACCACCTGAAACATATTCACCATCACCATCAAACCCCTCAACCGCATCTTCTTCTGACTCAAAAAAATGATTATATATTTCATCAAAAAATATTGCCAATTTACGAGCAGATTTCGTATTTATATTTTCATATTTATGAATCTCCATTAATATTTTCGCTTCCAACTCGCGGTCAGAAGGATTTACTAAATCTAATATATCATATAATTCATTATCGGAATATCCTTGGATGTCATATAATGGTTGTGTATTTGACATTTTATAACCTTTAATATATCCGTATACAAACATTTATATATTTTACATGTTTGAATACTTTTGATTATTTTTGTTTTGTAAAACGCGATTTAAACATATTACGTATGAATTCTACTAAATCCAACTGTTTATTGCATTTATATAACATCTCTACCGGAAACATCGTTAATCCCTGTCCGCGTTTCATATGGCGATTCCCTGTAAAACATAATATATCAAATACCCTCATTATTGTATTTTCTTCTTCCGTCATTTCACTACGGTCTATACGACATTTTCCAATAAAAGAATAACGATTATAATTCCCATTTTCATAAACAGAATATTTGTTTATTCTCGGGTTGTTCATCACCATACCTACTCCACATATTTTATTGGCATCATTATTCATCTCTAAAATAAACAATATTGATTCGTGGGGTATATTTACAGTTACTGGATTTGGAGAACAATATATGCAACCTATCTTTTGTTGTTTTTCGCGAAAATGCACATTCTCATTCCATGTAGTATTATTAAAACGAGACGTCATTATAAAATGACGCAGTTGTCTTCTATAATCATTTATTTTTACACGGTGAACCTGTGTACTTGTTGGAATAGTTGTCATATTCATGGTTGTATTTATATACAAAGGTGTCAATAAATATCAATTTTTCGTTTGTAGTTCTACAAATTTTTATCACGAATATATAATCCTCATTATGAACGATACCAATAACGACACGGAAAGTTCACATTATGCCACTTCCAATAAATCTTCATCAGACTCTTCTGCACAAGAAAACTCACCCTCTCATATTCAGATTGATGTACGAGAATCAATTGACCTTGACTTAGGTCCAATTCAAGAGGAAACTAACTTAATTCAATATACTGATTCACATTTTACACATATTACTAATAATGACCTGCATAAATTACGGAATGATTACAAACATGCCAATGATGATTGTTCTCTTATTATACAAAATAATACTCCGCGAGGTGATAGTCCTATGACTATATCTAATTATGGAAGTCGTAGCGGGAGCTCTAATAATAGCGACTCTGATGACGATACTTCTCCTAACAACTCCCATTTACGGAAAAAAATATCTTTAGACGATATTTTAAATACTAACAATACGTTGACCCCTGTTCCTAAACGCGAACGTAAACATAATACACATAAACGCCCGTCCAAATTTAAACAATTGGCTTTTCATGATGTTGAAAAAACGTTGGATAAATATTACGATATGGAATTAGAAAATAAATATTCCAGCGAAATTGATATATTGACTACGTTCATGAAAGGCCAAAAAAATGTATACATACAGTCTAAAATTTTATCACAATGGAGGTTGAATATTTTAATGATTCCATCCCTCATTATTACCTGTGGTATCACTGTATTTGCGGATTTACTTTATTATGATAATACTAATTATAAATTGATATTAACCACATTAAATGCATCGGTTGCTCTGCTTATTGCTATTATGAACTTTTTAAAATTGGAATCTTCTACCAATATGTTTTTACAGTTAGCGAATCATTATGATAAATTAGAAGCTTCGCTTGAAATGACTAACAGTAAAATGGTTCTTATGGATACTGATAATGAAAAAAAGACACTGGCATTATCACAACTCAAAAATATTGAAGAAAAAATGAATGAAATGAAAGAAATTAATAAAATTCTTGTTCCTGCAGAAATAAAAACTCTTTTCCCCATCATTTGTCATGTTAATATTTTTTCTTTTATTAAAAAATTAGAAAATCATAGACAAATTATAATATTAAAATTCAAAGATATTAAAAATGAAATACGATTTATATTGCATAAATGGGAAAAAGAAGAAATTGATGTTGATATTGATTATATGAATGCGAATGTTCTACAACAACGAATGAGAGATAAGCAGCGGGAACAAAAACGATTGAATTTTTTATATGTAATTAAAGAAAAGTTAAAGGTTGAATTAAATGATTATCGTACTGCATATGGATGTATGGAAGATATTTTTACAAATGAAATTAAACACGCTGAGAGAGAAACGAATCGCTTTTGTATTTGGCTATTCTGTTTATGGAAAAGACAGCTTCATTATAAACGGTTAGAAAATATTAACCCGGTTTTAGATAAATATTTTCATTTCCTTTTTACCGACGATTAATGATTTTATTTTATATTATTAATATAGTTATTATGATTAAAACCGTCAAAAAACATGAAAATAGTACTATTCAAGAAAATAAACAAAAACGTCTTGCAAAATTTTATAAAAATAGTAAAAATAAACCTAATAATGTAGATGGTCCAACGAATCATGTGGTTACACGAGTATACAGAGAAACCTCACCAATGCCTATTAAACCGAAAATTAATGTCCCTACCATACACTTGGATGTTGTGCAAAAAACAGAGCCTAAGAATACTAACAATAATTTTGAATTATTTTGTAATATTTCTCCCGAGAATATTACCATAAAATTTGATTTTTTACAACATATAAAACAAGAAAATAATACAGCTGAATTTGGGGATTTACCCAATATAGAACCCACGAATAATATTACCAAACATTTTGATTTTTTACAAAATATAGAAGAATCTATTTCAAATAATAAAAATAATACCGAATATTTTAGTATTCTACGAAATACAAACAATAGAAGTAATACTGCTGGTATTATGGATATGCATAATCCACAATTCATTTCCAGCATTAATAATGATGCCACGGATTTTGGGATTCTACCAAATACAGGTAATAGAAGTAATACTGCTATTAATATGGATATTATACAAAATATAAAACATAATCCAGATGGTCCTGTTCTTAGCAATACTAACTCGGGTTTTGGGTTTTTATATAATACAGAAAACATACAATTGGATTTTTTACAAAATATAAAACATAATCCAGATGTCCCTGATCATAACTATACTAAAACTGAATTTGGTATTCTAACAAATACAGGTAATAGAAGTTATACTGCCATGAATATGCAAAATCCACAAATTAATCCAAACAATAGCTATACTAAAAGCGATTTTGGTATTCTAACCAATACAGGTAATAGAAGTAATACTGCCATTACAATGGATTTTTTACAAAATATAACACATATTATAGATAATAAAAATAGTAGCAATAATACCACTGATTTTGAGTTTTTATACAATGCAAACCCTGTACAATTGGATTTTTTACAAAATATAAAACATATTATAGATAATAAAAATAGTAGCAATAATACCACTGATTTTGAGTTTTTATACAATGCAAACCCAGTACAATTGGATTTTTTACAAAATATAAAACATATTATGGGTATTCAAGATAGTAGCAATAATACCACTGATTTTGAGTTTTTATACAATGCAAACCCAGTACAATTGGATTTTTTACAAAATATAAAACATATTATGGGTAGTCAAGATAGTAGCAATAATACCACTAATTTTGGTTTTCTACAAAATACAAACAATAGAAGTAATGCTGGAATTAATATGGATATTATGCAAAATATAAAACATATTATGGGTATTCAAGATAGTAGCAATAATACTACTGATTTGGGTATTCTATCAAATACAAACAATAGAAGTAATGTTGCCATTAATATGGATATTATGCAAAATATAAAACATATTCCAGATGTTCCTGTTCATATCAATGATACCACTGATTTTGATATTATACCAAATACAAAACCCAGAATTATTCCCTTAAATATATTTCAAACATGGTATACATTAGATTTACCACCAAAAATGAAAGCAAATGTTGAACTATTAAAAAAACAAAACCCCGAATTTACGCATTATTTATATGACGACAAAATGTGTATAGATTTTATTCGGGAATATTTTGATGATTCTGTTATTTGGGCATTTAATAAATTAAAACCAGGTGCATATAAAGCTGATTTATGGAGATATTGTGTTTTATATATACACGGTGGTATTTATTTGGATATTAAAATGAAACCAGTAAATATTTTTAAATTAATTCAATTAACCGACCAAGAATATTTTCCAAAAGATAGATTTTCTGATAATATTCACGGTATTTGGCAAGGATTACTTGTATGTTTACCACATAATATTATTTTACATAACTCTATTATGTTAATTTGTCAAAACGTTAAAAATAATTTTTATGGACCGAGTGCATTATCTATTACCGGACCTCATATGATTTGTAATTTTATAAAATTATGTAATATTCAAAATTCTCCTATTAGATTTGATATTGATTATAATAGTGTTGCATCCAATACCACCTCAATGCTATACCTTAATCGTAAACTTATATTACGCAATTACGAAGAATATAGAAATGATTCCATTTATTCTATAAATAGATCACATTATAGTTGGTTATGGACAAATGTAAATATTTATAATTATCCTATATTATTACCAAAATATACTAAAGAATTTACTAATATTATCAAAACTAAATTTAATACATTTTTTTCGGGAACACCTACTATTGTACACGACCCTAACAATAGTAATCAATATATTGTTAATTTAAGATGGATTAATTATAAGTACAATGAAAATGGAAGCAAACATGTTATACCAAAACAATGGATTTCTTTAAATAGCCGTTTTACGGTTGATAACCTTTTTGAAAAAATATCTAATGAAATCGGTTTAACGGAAAATTATGAAATTGAAAAGAATTTTATAAGTAGAGGAATTGAAGATATACGGATTATTAAATTCAATAATAAACACTTTTATTTAGCTACCAGATTTAATCCAATATTAAAACGTCCGTATGTATGTAGCAATGAATATATTATTGATGATACTGAATATAAATTAAATAAAACATATATTAATCCTACGTTCTATAATGTCAAAAAAACGATTAAAGCTGAAAAAAATTGGGCTATGTTTGAATATAAAACGAAATTATCAGTTGTTTATGATTGGTATCCTTTACAAATCGGGTGCATTAATTATAATACGCATGAACTAGATATTATTGAAACCAAAACAGATATGCCTGAATTTTTTCAAAATGCAAGAGGTTCTACTGTTGGTTGTCATTTTGATAATGAAATATGGTTTGTACTTCACAAAGCACAAAATAATAGAAAATTAAAAACTCGTAGTCCGATTTATAATTATCAACATTTTTTTGCGGTGTTTGATTTAAATATGAATTTAAAACGACATAGTGAACTGTTTAAACTTGGCGACAAAATGGTGGAATTCTGTACTGGGCTTATTATGGAAGAAGAAAGATTAATACTTTCCTATAGTTTGTTAGATACTCATTCTTATGTTTCTACTTATGATTATGATATTATTCATAATTCTATTAAATGGTATAAATATTAATATATATTCAAATGTATAAATGAACACATTTGAACAAATATATAAACACAAAGGTTGGGGGTTTGCAGATAATGAAACATTGAGCGGTGGCGGTAGTACAAAAGAAATTAATAAATACCGAAATATTTTTTTATCAGATTTTATTAATACAAATAACGTTAACAACGTATATGACATTTGCGGTGACTGTAATTGGCAATATGATTTTGTCAAAAAAGTAACTGTTAACGATTTTAAATATTATGGGTTTGATGTATCTGAATATGCATTAAATAAAGCAAAAGAAACTAATAAAAATAATTCCCTTACGTTTTCAAATAAACCAATAGACTTATGTAAAGATTTATTACAGTTTCATGATAACTCTAATTCATTGATAATAATTAAAGAAGTTATACAACATTTGCCACTTGACTTAGGATTGATGATGTTAACAAATATTAAAAAATCTGGTATTAAATACATAGCTATTACTAATCACGATGCTGAGTTATTTAATGTTAAATCAAATATAAATGTAAATATAGGTGAATTTTATCCAAATAATATGTTTATAGAACCATTTAATTTTAAAAATCCATTAAAAAATGTAAATGATATAATAGATGATAAGAATGATTGGATTGGGTATGGAAACCTAATTATATTCAATATACAAGAACAAAATATATAAAATAATGTTATATAAGCGTTTTATTGGGTTCACTTCCTTACGTTTGGGAGCCCGACAACCATTATGATAATAGTATATAATTATATACTATAATTATGAATTACAATGAAAGAGTTATTTTTTATCTGGGTAGTTTATTTGATTCAAATATAAATATTAATGATTACAACGATAATCTTACAATACAAACACTTGGAACTACATTAAATTATGACATTGCATTAAAAAATTTATTAATAAAAACGAATAATCAAGATAAATCGTTTAAGTATTATTTTGGAGATAACGAAAGTTGTACTGATATTGCAACATTAGTAAAAAATAGATGTTCTGATAGTAATAATTCTATCATTTTAAGATGTTTTAATTTTGACAGGCATTGGGTCAATTATTACAATAGACCAAAAGATATTCCATTCAATGAAAAACGTAACAAACTTTTTTGGAGAGGGGCTACTACTGGACAACCTAACCGAAAGGGTAATCGGTTTGATTTAGTAACCGCATGGTTTAATCAACCCGATAATATAGATATTGCATTTTCTATTATATGTCAAAATAAAACGGAATACTCAAAATATATAAGAGCCATTTGTCAACCCGAAGATTTTTTGAAACATAAATATATAGTATCCGCCGAAGGTAACGATAAAGACTCTGGTCTTAATTGGAAATTAAACTCAAATAGTGTTGTTTTTATGACACGCCCTCGTATAACATCATGGTTAATGGAAACTACATTAGTGCCTAATTTTCATTATATACTGTTAAAAGATGATTTTAGTGATATTCAAATAAAATTAGATTGGTGTAATAACCATCCAGAAGAATGCCTACAAATAATAGAGAATGCTCATAATTATATGAAGCAATTTAATAATAAAGAAACAGAAGAAAAAATAGAACAAGATGTAATTAATAAATATTTTGAACTTATTCGGTAAAGAAAATGTATACGCATAACAATTAATCTATTGAGCCACTACCAATTTCCAATACCAAGGCATGTCATGTACTACCTTTAATGAACCCAATTCATCCATCTGCCGTTGCAATTTCAATGACCGTGTATTTTGTTCTTTCCAATGAAACCGCATTAATATTCTTTTATGGGTTGGATCATTTCTCAATGGAATCTCGCGAATATCGCGAATATGACCAATATTTAATCCATTTATCTTTTTTTTTATGTAATCTATCGGTACGGATGCATCTACGCGGGGGATACATAGAGGAGTCATACGATATTACCTTATTCCTACTTCTTTGCTATATTTACTACTACCTATACCATTTATATTTTTTCAATTTTCTATAGCACGCCACACCTTAACCCGATTACCACATTATCATTATACAATATAATGATAATCTATTCGCTATATGTTATTCTATCTACTCTTTTTACATGTTGAACAACATTTACACTCGTTGGTCTGCAACGCTGAAACCTACCCTAATAAACCTACAAAGTAGGTTGCTGGCTCGAATATTTTTTTGTGGGATACATTTTTTAATATGGGTATAAGCTACCATTTTTTATAAGTGTAGCATAATCGGGGTTATCTATTCGGACTTGATATAATCATTGTCCTCCCCCAATGATCAAGATAATCACTCAATCCATGCTATGAAAATACGATAGTATCATACTATGACTGCTATCATTGTATTTTTTATGATTGCCACTATATATGCGGTGTCGAGCCAATATATAACAGTGTTTTTTGTTTATATTGTTTACTGAATATGTTTAATATTACAAATCAAAATATAACAAAATTATAATAAAAATATTAATTACTTTTAGATGAGTCTATTGTATTCTATCCCCCCACAAATCAATTAAATCTGGTGTAAGATTTTCCCATTTACTAAAAGAACGTTTGTTATCATCGATAAACCTACATGCATTTTCGTCAAAGGGACATACAATCTTATCGTTTTTTTTAGGGGGGTTCTTCTCAAATGCAACTGATGTTTCAATAAAATCATTAATTCCCTTAATAAAAGGTACAATCTGTGTTTCAAATATTTTTTCGTTCTCCTTGTCAAGAATATTCTTATCATATCCGTATTTAATGTACTCTAATTTCTTATATAACTCATAAATATATCTACTAGGACCATCGGGAAAATCCATATATGGTAACATGTTCTGATAAAATAGTGGTAAATCATTTTCTAAAGTGTTATTTAATACATATTGTATACTTAGTCGTTCTTCTATCCTTAGTTGTTCTTCTATCCTTAGTTGTTCTTCTATCCTTAGTTGTTCTTCTATCCTTATTTGTTCTTCGTCGTCTATCATTTGTTGTTGTCTTTGAAACTCTGTGGTAGTAGCAAACAAATAATGAGGATTGTACAGAGTTTGTGGTATAATTTGATCACCCCCATACTTTATTCTCAAACTCTTATGCTTCATTGATTTCTTATACTTTAATGATTTCTTAGACTTTAATGATTTCTTAGACTTTAATGATTTATTATGCTTTAATGATTTCTTAGACTTTAATGATTTATTATGCTTTAATGATTTCTTAGGCTTTAATGATTTCTTAGGCTTTAATGATTTATTATGATATTTCATAGTACCCCTTATTTATATAATAACAACTTATTATAATATTTTCATATACTTCTGTTTCCAGTTCTTCGTCATTATTATATTCATATATACGAGTAATCTGTATACTTTCATTTTTTCATTCTAAATACTGTTTTGCAGAATATGTTTAATATTACAAATCAAAATATAACAAAATTATAATAAAAATATTAATTACTTTTAGATGAGTCTATTATTACAATCTAATCCCCCTATCAATGATAATGATATTATTGATAATAATAATAATGATGATAATGATGATAATGATGATGATGATTATTTAGACACATCATGGATTCAACAAGAAAAACGGATTCAAGATATACAAAACAACTATTCCAGAGAACCTATGGATTCTATTTCCGGGATTTTTATTTATATCAATCAAAACAACTACATTGATAAAATTGTACGCGAAAATATACCATTACAGCAAGAACCTGCCAACCATTCTACCATTTCCCCCGATTCTTTGCTTAAAATTATACAAACTAAAAAATTACGTACACCTACCTCCAAATACAAATTCAACAATCTATTTACCAATATTGTTGATATTGAACCAGAACAAATACAATCGTTCTCACAACTTGATATTGCAGCACTTACCAACAACTCATTCTTCAAAGAAACCTCTATTACCGATTCTATCATTATTCCTTCTTCCATATTCATCTTTCATTCCATGAATACTCTTTATTTTTTCTTTCAAGAACTACCTACTCAAAAACATAACATCACATTAAAATCTGCATTAAAACAATCTTTTTTACAAGAGAATGGAGAACCTGAACATACAAGTTCTCATAGAAACACGAAAAAGGTACGTATTATAGATAAAAATGATGAAAAAATTATACACAAGAAACATATCAAACAACGACGAACCCGAAAACATCGCACATAATTGTTGCAAACAATATAAATGTTATTCTACACCACTCTTTATAATACAAGTCAATATGGATAGTATACAAACACCCGCATATATCCATAGTTCAGAGGATTTTCCACCCTTTATTGTGAGTTCATCTTCCAAGTATATTTCTCATTTTAGAGAACAATTCGTTTTTTTTCAATTTAATCTCACTAAAAAGCTCAATACTGAGGATTTTGAATTATTATTTCATCGTTTTGTTCAGGTTCTCTCTCTCCTCAAAAAACAAATACAAAACAATCCAAATAATAGTAAGTACATTGAAATCTTAGATAACTACTACAAGCTCATTTTATTTACAAGGGATATTTCTTATGGAAAGGGAGAACGGAAATTAACCTATCTTCTTATTACTGCATTTTATGAGGTTTATCCTACACTCGCCATTTATGCATTACATCAAATTATTCCTACTATTTCTCACGATAATTATCAAGAATTTTCAGCACAACCAGGTTCTCTAACTCTATGTGGTTCTTGGAAAGATACCATTGGATTATGTGAATTTATTCGTGAATTCTATAACTGTGGTGACCAACATGCATTGATTGAGCTATGTATTGAACTTATTGTCAAACAAGTTATCTTTGACAATCATACTTGGAAATTTACAGAACATGCCATGGATACGCGTTATATTTCTAATGTTGCTAAGTGGATTCCCAGGGAAAAGAAAAAGTATAGTTGGTTATTTGAGCCCATTGCTATTCGCTGGGCAAAACAAGTTTACCCCTATATTCTTAATTCTGCAAAAACGGAACAATCCAAAGGTAAAGCTATCACAAAATGCAAAGGCAGGTTCCGTAAACAAATTTCCTATTTAAACAAACAACTACTCACTCCTGAAATTAAAATGACACAATGTTTATGGGATGAAATTCAACCTATTAATGTTAACCAGAGAACCTATACGAAACACTTTGATAAACTCACATCATATCATACCGATTTTTGTGATAAATACGATGAAAATATTCATGTACATAACAAATTATTATTTGGTTCTCTACCTACATATGATTCTCTTATTAAACATGCTGTCAGAATTATTAATAATCCTAATCAAGGTGATTCAATTGAACGACAACGTACCTCATTAAATAAGTTGTGGAAACAAATGATGGGGCATTTCAAACATGGCGCGTTTCAATTCACTATTCCTGTTATTGACGTTTCTCAAACTATGATTTCTAATGACACCAATGCATTTTATAATGCGGTTGGAATTGCACTATCTATTGCATCTAACAGCTTTATTGAATCGCGGGTTATTGCTGTTGCGAATTCTTCGGTTTGGATTCAATTCCATCATACAGATTCTTTTGTTGATATGATAGATACGTTTTTTACATCCATTGCACCTATACAAGGTTCTCCATTAATACAAAATACATCGGTTGATTTAATCATACAAGGCATTAAAGGAAGCGTTTCTACTACACGATTTATTGACAATTTAAATATTCTATTTGTTAGTGATTTTTCACAAAATAATGATTCTCATCTACATGAATTGTATCCCAATGTGAAGGACCTATTTATACAAAACGGATTTGATGTTGCACCTTATGTGTTTTACTGGAATATTGCTACACATCACATTCTTGATGTTTCTCCTATTATGGATTATACAAAAAATAGGGTGTTTTCGGGGAGTTCTATGCATTTACTACACGATTTCATTGATATTATTGATAAACAAACATATGATGTTTGCTCTCCCTATGATGCGGCCGTTTTAAGTGTTGATAAACATAGGTATTTACCTTTATCAACTTATTTGTATTCATGGTTCTCTACCTATCCCATGTAATTATTCTACATTTCTACATATATTATTCATCCATTCTTTTCATTGCACCCATTCTTTTCATTGCATCCATTCTTTTCATTTGAATATTCTTTTTATCATTTATTATCAATGTCCTTTTTATAGATTCGGTTTTTACGGTTGCCATTTTTCGTCTACGCTCCTTGATATTGTGAGGATTACGAAAATCCGGGGTTAATGCCTTTCTCATGTTCTCTTGATCTACCCGACTCAGCTTGGATAATGATGCCGTCATCTTTGTTATTGTTGCTTCCGCGGTTGGACGTTTATCAGGTGGCGACAATATTATTTCTTTCATTATACTTGCGTAGTCCTTCATAAATGGTATTCCATTTACGTGTTCTTGTAATTTTAAATCATGTAGTAACATTAAAAATGTTATTGCTACACCGTAATTATCCCAGCTTTTATGATATTTTATTATTTCATCGTATACATTTCCTCTCGTTGGAATATTCATCATACCACCCTCTACTAACGGTTTATAATAGGCTATCATATCTACCTTGTATTTATCCTTCTCCTCTTTTGTTAAAACATCTATTATACCTTGATTGTTTTCTATATACTTACTTATCACTTGCTCCGTACTCTCTACAGACGCCTTTTCGTCACGCCATGCATTCATATTTGGTTGTTTTATATCAGCATTTTTACTATTGTTTACCATATAATTTATCATTACTATATCTAAACACCATGAGGGATAAGTATCTGTATAAGAAAAAAACACGTTACGCGCATTTACCGTTACAGATGCTATGTTTGTCGTATCTACCGATATACCATAATCTATTAAGATTGGTCGCCCCGATTTATTTTTACACATGATATTATTTTCCTTTATATCAAAATGCATTATATTTGCATCATTTAACTTCATTATTCCTGTCAAAACCGTTTCATGGATATTTATCATTTTACGAAAATAGGTTTCTATTTGGCTTACATTGGCGGTTTCTTGTGTAAAATAATCACCCAGGGTATTTTTCCCTACATAACGGATTTTATTTGATTCATACTGTTTATCCATAAATTCATCCGCATTTTTCATAAAATCACACTTCTTTGCCTCTTCCACATTTTTTAAATCGCGGACTGATACATCACATGTTTCCAATATGGGAGCATAATATTTCTCGTGGCCCGCTATTTTTTGGATTTTTTCACCAATTAATACTTCGTTTTTGGAGATTTCGCGGTGTTTTTGGATTTTTGTTATATAACTCTTTGATGTTAATTGTTTGCTCGAACATTCTATGCCTGGTCTAAATATACACCCATATGTTCCCTGGTTCAACAGTTTCACACTCGCATTATTTTCATTGTTTCTTATTTCATTTTCACTTTTTTCAAGTCTTAGTGGATTTACCCCTTTTACGGGGTTTATAGCGACTTCTTCTGTTGTATTTAATCCTGTTAAATTTTTCACAAATGAAATCATATTACTTATATTATATGTAGATTTTCAAATATATAATATAACTTACTATATTGCGTTACAACGATGAAGAATTAAAATGGTGTATCCATCAACCCTAAATCTTCAAGGGTGTATAACATGTCTTTCTTCAACTTATATGTGACAAACTCATAACGAATATCGTTTAATCCGGAGGAGTTTATTGAAGGTATCCTATTTACCACAGTATATCTATCTTGTAATTCCATCATTAATGGGGCTATACTCACACCATCCGTTTCATCCGTATCTACACGCGTTACATATACATGTTCGCATCTGGAAAAAAAATATTTATAGATTTCCGCTCCACCTATAATAAATATTCTTTTTTTTGTATTTGTTTGTAATTTTTTTAGGATTTCTTCACAATCAACTAAACTACAGAATACTACTGTTTCACTTTTACCTTGTCCAGTATATTTTTCAGGGGTTGATGTGATTACTATGTTGATACGGGTTTTTAATGGACCAAATGGCAGTGATTCATATGTTTTTCTTCCCATTACTACTATGTTATACATCGTTAACCTTTGAAATTTTTTCATATCCTCTGGAATTCTCCATAATAATTTATTGTTATTTCCTATTATCCCATTATTATTTGCAGCTACTATCATATCCATTTTTATATATTAGTTATATCTTTCTGTATGATTTTTACATATTATGTCCACACTCAAATTCCTTTTTATATATTCCTCTTCCTATACTTCTTCATCTTCGTCTGTATCTTCATCACAACCATCTCCGCAAAGATATTGTCCACAACCTTTCATTTGAACTACATCATCACTTTTTCCACAAAGACTACACCCTGCTTCTTGATTTACCTCCCAATTTGGCTCTTCTTGTACGAATAAAATGTCCCCCATTCCATCGTCGTTAAAATATCCGTCACATAGGCAACATTTTTTCCACTGATCCTCTTGATAAGTATCTTCTGTATCTTCTTCTTCATCCCAATCTGGTGGATACCTTTCACAATCCATATTTTCACACAAAATTATGGCTTCTTCTGCTTTTTCTTCCACATTCTCCTCCTCTTTTTCTTCCTCTTTTTCTTCCTCTTTATTTGTTTCTATTAAGCGGGTTAATAATTTACGGTTCAAATGACGCATTTCGTTGGAGATTTCTCTCACTTCTTTCAGTTTGTCTTCACAATCAACGAAATTTTTTATATCATAGGGGATATGATACATCAACTTGTCCAATTTATCGTTTAACTCGTCAATCTGGTCACGGTCATGTGCACACGTTTCACATATCTCATGCATGATTTCTACGTCTACACAATTACATGCGTACTCTCTTCTATTATTTTCATATCGTAGCGGATCATCCACTATACAATCCTCACATTCTACGGTGATTTTGGTCGGCACCTTCTTCTTTTCACACACACAATCCCCGTGATAATATCTTGAATTACTTTGGTTTTCCATCGTTCTGGTTTTGTTATATTTATCAAAATAGTTATAATTTTTAATCAATTTTTTACATTTTCATTGTTTTTTTTTCTATAATTCTTTTACCATACATACCATACGACGATAACCTATCGTAGGAATACAGGATTGTTGTAACATCCTTGTCATACTCGTATCCACCTCATAATTATTTTCATGTAAATACGACAACAATGAGGGAATATCATCCGCTGTCATATACATATCTTGATTCTTTATTGTACTATTTATACTATTACGAGGATATCGCAATATTACATGATTACACGTTATTGAACCTGGCTTTTCAAATGATGATAAATTATTAAATGAGATTTCCTTTACCATCTCACCTAATGCACCAGAAGGATGTACACTCACTGTTAATATGTTTTCATATGTCTTGTAATAATTATTGCGGAATGGTTCTACATATACTACAAATGATTTATTGGTTTTTGCAAATGGACTCTCCATCGTTATATACATAATAATATACATAATAAGAAACTAATCTCATTATGTATATAAATATACGCTCTCATTCGGGGTCGAACCGAAGACCTCGCGATTAACAGTCGCACGCTCTAACCAACTGAGCTATGAAAGCTTAAGATGATTTATAATCACCCCCATTTATTTTGTTTTTATTAATAATCATTATACATTTATACACAACATTGTTGCTTTGTACTGTACTCATATAAATACAAAATACGCCTGTGGTAGCCAGACGCCAACTTTATATTGGTGTACATAGCTCTTACCGAGATTCGAACTCGGGTTTTAGGATTCAAAGTCCTAAGTGATAACCACTACACTATAAGAGCGGAATTTATCCTATCTTCCACCACAATAACATATACACATTACTTTATATTGTTTGTCCTCTATTTTATTATGTAAAAAATTGATTTTTTATATTACTAATACTTTTATCAAAACCTGTCATTATGACTACTAAACAAATTACGATGCAAGATGCGATTAACAATATCCAACTGGATAAACCTACGGGTTCCACACCGGTTCTTCGGTTTAACTTTACATCGCCCTTTATGACTTTACTTTTATCATTTGCCAAAATTCACCAATTTGACTCGCGAACCGATTTTAAAAATGCATGGAATTTATGGACCGGAGACAACATAGCTATTATTCAAGCAGAAACTCTACGTCTTCAACAATCTGGATTTACAGGAGATGTTCATGCCAAAATGTTTAAAAGCGTACGATATTATTTTAGACAAAAATCTACCACTCCTACCACTCAACCACCCAGGAAAATATACGAATCTATGCATAAACCCATTCTTTCTGCCATTGACCAACAAATTAATTCACTCATGCAGTATAATAGTATTGATTCGCACCTTTCTCCAGCTAAGGGATTTGATTTATTCTGTAACCAACACATGAATCTTATTATTGACGCTATTCGCATTTATTCTCCTCTACCCATTTCTATCACAAGAGACATCATTGTTTCTTATACAAACAAGCTCAAAAAAACATATAAAAACAGATTTTATAATAGTCGGGTCTCTCTTGCTAAGAATGTATAAACAACACTTTATTTACCCACTGTAATTACTTACACTGATGAAGATTTAAATCCGCACAAACACCGAAGGTTGTCCAGCAAAGCTGAACCACTCACACTATGCTCCGCTGTAGGTGTATACCGTCCATATTTACAACAATAAAAAACCGTTTTTATTTGATTTTTTATTTGATTTTTTATTTGATTTTTTATTTGATTTTTTATTTGGTTTTTATTTGTTTTTTATTTGTTTTTTATTTGTTTTTATTTGAGTTTATTGGATTTTTTATTTGGGTTTTATTCGTTTTATTGGTTACTTGAAAGTCTACTTGAACGACGAGGTACAATATTTGAATTGGCTTCTGTTCTCTTTCTCTTTTGTCCCTTTCGTTTACTCATCATTACAAGTGCATTGGCTGCTTCCAACTTATCCGCTTGGTATATTTCATTCTTCTCAAATACCAAACGCATCTTTACCATTTCATCAAGCTGACCGCGATAATATTGTTCTATTTCTTTATACTCCTTCTCCCAACTTTCCATATTGTGTGGATAATAGGATTGACGAACAAAATACGAACTATGGTCCTTCAATGCTTTCCTCATAGTTGACCATAGACCTCTCTCCTCATTATTCAATGAGGTTGACATAATTTTTGCGGATTTCATAAATGTTGACATACTGTGTACTGTTTGCATTACAGTTGATTGTATTCATTTTATTCAATTTTTTACATATTTATCATTTTTCTATTACATATAAATACTCCTTCACTGGTTTGTATTCACCCGTTCGTTTATAATTGCTTATTCCTTTTAAACGATTATATGTCTTATGATCTATCGGGATTTTTTTTACACTCTTACTATGCTCCGCTAACAATTTATCTACATCGGGTATTGAAATGATGCCACCATCGTTATATGACAACATGATATATTTTGATGGTGTGTTTTCTATTAATTCGCTCAATGATTTCTTTGCATGTACTGTACTGTTGTACATTGATTTGGTTCGAGTATTCGGTTGACCACGATATGTCTCTGGGATTTCTTGCGTTTTATCCCAATCATTGATTATATCCAACATAAAATAATAGATATTATAGGGATGCTTGTTATAGGGAGGGTCGTAATATACTATATCTACAGTAGCCCCGGTGGACCCGGACGATAGACTTTTTGCCCATTCCGTTACATCCATTTGGCTTACATGTGTTTTACACTTGGATTCGTTGAATATTGGATAGGGAATACGGATCGCCTGTGTGATTCTCTTTATATCCGTCTTTGTTTTTCCACCAAATTCTCCTTTTTTTCCATCCTTGTCCTTATAATATGCAGCAAATTGCCCATTCGTATTATTGTGGATTGAACACTCTACCAATAGTGGTGCAAGGATATACGGTTGGAATTTCTTTGGTATACTCGTTATATAATCACGCATCATATCTATGCGACGACCATTTTCACACGTATAATACGCTCTTTCACCTTCTTCCGTTTCCTCTTTCCTCGGTGACCAATGCTTTGATATCCATTCATTTATTTCCTTTGTTGGTGTTTTTTTATCCGCGATTTTATTTGCATTGTCTATATATTTTTTTATACTTACCACATCTTTTTCACTCGGTCGCGATAGATAACAATCATTTAATGTCTTACTGTACCCCGCCAAATCGTTTGTATACAATTCATTTGCCTTTGTTTTTAACAATCTACTCACTATACCTGACCCGGCAAACCCGTCTCCTACGATTAGATTTGATGATACCTTTTTTTCTTTCACTATCTCGTCAAATGCCTCCTCTATTATTGGTAATAACTTTCGCTTATTTCCCATGTACGTTATTATTTGACTTGTTGTATACCGTTTTTTATCTACATATACAGGACCTTCCTCCATTCTTATACATTATCCTCCTTTTTTTAATTCATTTCGTTTCATTCTTTTTCATTGTTTCCGTCGTGGGATTTGATAGTGCATCTGTTATCCTTGACTCTATTATTGTCTTTTTTATCTTTTCTAAATACAATATTCCGTCCATCATCTCCTCTTGGGCGTGTTGTACCCAATCCAATATTGATAAATCAGTACGGTCCAATGTTGTTCCATACTTTTCTAATCCCACCCTTGACCTCTCTGCAAATTGGCTTATTATTGAATTCACTACACTATCGTTCGTTATATGTGAGTCTTGGGACAATGGTACAGTTAACGGTACAGTTAACGGTACAGTTAATGGTCGTGGTTTATGCGTTCCTTCTGTATCAAACGGGATTTGGTTTTCTATTTTACCCATGGCTCGTTGCATGATAAATGGATAATCGTCTTCTTCGACTTCTTCTTCATCTCGTTCATTTGATGATGCTATTCCACCCATCTCTACTGCTAATAATAGACATTATTATCAATACTTTATGTCTTTTTGTTTCATTACATTTTCTCAATACTATATACGATTACTCTTCTCTACTTTATTATTGGATGTATTACCGGCATTAGTATGGGGGTTATTGGTATTGGAGCTGGATTAATTACCATGCCTTTATTAATTTTATCTGGACTAACCATTAAACAATCAGTTGCGGTGATTATGGTTATGCAACTTTTACCACAATCTATTCCTGGTGTTATGAATTACAAAGACCATATTATTTGGACTCCCACTGTCCTCGTTATTATTGGAAGTATTTTTGGGATTTGGTTCGGTTCTCATATGGTCAAAATTGGCTTCATTAATGAAGATATATTATATCAAATCATCACTAAGAATTTACATTACTAACCCACCAGATTTTCACTTTGTTATTTGATATGAATTTAGTATCTATTTTTACTATCATTATATTCCGTATATTCCTTATATTATTGGATTTTTTTATACATATAATGTAATATGGCGGTATTCTGTTCTACACTTATTGATGTAGCCAATTTTGATACTATTAAAAATAATAATGACACTATTGGCATTGTCAGGATAAAGGATAGTACGCCTACTGTTATTTATTGGAAAAACCCATTGAATGAAGTAAAATTATCCGTTGGAGAAACCGATTTTGGTGAACTGTACCAGATTACTCAGGTTGAAAGTATTGTTGCTGATGAAAGTATTGTTGCTGATGAAAGTATTGTTGCTGCTGCTAGTATTGTTGATGATGAAAGTATGGTTGCTGATGAAAAAAGTCGTGTTGCTGCTGGGGATAATAATAGTGACTATTTACAAATTCAGGAGAATTCTAAGTGTGCAATACATGCATTAAATAATCTATTGAAAGGTGAATATTTTACTACTGTTGACATTACCGATGCTGAAACAAGAATTATTAATGATGTTACTCAAACTACTACGGCGGATGATGTTATTAAAAAGCTTGACCTATTAAAAAATAATAATAAAGATGGTGTAAACTTGTTTGCGGTTAGTACATTATTACAAAAATACGCACCAACCATTTTTGGCCAGATTTGTGCGGCAAACCCTGGAGATAGTTATGAGACCGGAATTATTAGCATTGCTTTAAATCTATTTGGATATCACGCGGATACATTTACCCCCGTAGATAACGACAATAATATAATTCTTAATAATCATGAGTATCAGGATAAGGAGAGTCCCAATTTGGTAGGTATGATATTGAATACCTCAACAGATTTTCTCGGGAATGGAGGTCATTTTATTGCGATTCGTAGAGATAATACCCATGATTTTATTTTGGTTGACTCATTTATGAAGGTCGACAACGGGAAACCGCCAAGCGCGGTTACGTCTGGAAAAATTCCATTTAATAATCCAGAAGAAACGACTATATTTATATCAAACTGGCTCGACACTAAAACCAATTACAAGTACATAAGTAATCCAGGATATATAGTAACTAAAGACAATGCCAAGGCAACATCGACGCTTAATGAAGTTATATCAGCCGCTTCACACTCAAAAAACTCGGGTGGGCGTAAATCTTCTACAAAAAAACGCCGTCGTCGTTCGGACAATCAGGTGGTGCGTCAAAGATACACGACAAAGCGGCGCAAATCTTCTACAAGAAAACGTCGTTGATTTTTCATTGTTATATACCATTTTATATAACAATAACTAATAATTATTATGAAGCCTCCTGCCGGAATTGAACCGGCGACCACTACCTTACAAGGGTAGCGCTCTACCACTGAGCTAAAAAGGCGGGG
>Ga0209192_10000194_pt1 | contig 70049 bp, 54 predicted proteins | sample ArcticOcean_MG_C_11_FD_187433 | JGI IMG/M metagenome (GOLD analysis project Ga0209192, IMG submission 187433) | Marine microbial communities from western Arctic Ocean - ArcticOcean_MG_CB2_154 (SPAdes) (version 2) | ecosystem: Environmental > Aquatic > Marine > Oceanic | place: Arctic Ocean... | reverse complement strand
CTTTTTGAGCTTTTTGAGCTTTTTGAGCTTTTTGAGCTTTTTGGGGGCAGCGGTCAAGTGTCAATGATAGGGGTCCGCCCTCGAATACTTTTATTCCTCAGGGGGTAAGAGGGAGAGGAAGAACAGAAAATGCGTAATCAAAGTTTGGGGTTATATTGCTACCCTAGGTTAGTTATCTTTGGCCAGTCCAAACTTTGTGCGAAGGAAGGCTTATGCAAACTAATGAAAAATTTGAGATTCGCGGAATAAACCATTTGGCTTTGGTCTGCCGTGACATGAAAAAGACGGTGGATTTCTATTCGGGTGTTTTGGGTATGCCTTTGGTGAAAACCATTGAGTTGCCACAAAATTCTGGCCAGCATTTCTTTTTCGATATTGGTAAGGGCGATCAGTTGGCTTTTTTCTGGTTTCCTGATGCGCCAGAAAAGGTGCCTGGAGTGACCAATGCGGAGTCTTTAGTGGGCCACGGCTCCATTACTTCCGCTCACGCCTCTATGAACCATGTTGCCTTTGACGTACCTGTAGAAAAAATTGCCGAGTACCAAGAAAAGTTGGTGGCTGCGGGTGTGGAGGTCACGCCAGTGATTTTTCATGATGACTCTGAAAACCAAGCCAGCCTCACCGACACAGACAGTACCTTTGTCAGATCCATTTATTTCCAAGACCCAGATGGCATTTTGTTGGAATTCGCCGCCAGTACCCGAGCTTTCAATGAGGATGACGTGGATTGCGAGCCGGTAAGCGTGGACTGAACTCTTCCGCAGCAACCCCTCATTCTGTTATTAAAGTTAGCTACAACGGTGTGATCAAAGAAGGCAAAACAAGGGCAAAACAAAGGTAAAAAAAGCTGAAAAGAACAAAAAAGGCAGTAGACGTTAAGCCTGCTGCCCTTCTTTTTTTCTAGCTGATTAGCTTATCAACCTAAAGATTTGCTCTATAGGTTGAGGCTAAAGCCCTAGACTAAAGCCCTAGACTAAAAGTTAACCGCCAAAAGATCTTAGAAATTAACAATCATCTTGCCAGTATTAGAACCCTTGAAGAGTCCAATAAAGGCTTCTGGCGCCTGATCTATACCGGTATAGACTGTCTCTTTTGTAATGATCTGTCCGCTGGTCACCCATGCTTCCATATCGCTACGGAACTTACCTGCAAGGTGATCAAAGTGATTCACAATAAATCCGCGCAGGGTCAGGCCTAGGCCGATAGCCATAGACAAGTTGTTTGGGCCAGGGCGTGGCGATGTGTCGTTGTATGTGGCAATAGCGCCGCATAACGCGATACGTCCGAAAGGTCGCATGCACATAATGGCCGCTTGTAGGTGCTCTGCACCTACGTTGTCAAAGTAAACGTCCAAACCGTTTGGCGCCAACTCTTTCAGATGACCTAGAATGCTGCCGTCGTTGTAGTTGAACGCGTGGTCGAAGCCTAGCTCTTTGGTCAGTAGCTCAACTTTGTCGTCAGAACCTGCGCTGCCGATAACAGTGCAACCCTTCAGTTTAGCGATTTGCCCAACAATGCTGCCGACGGCGCCTGCGGCGCCAGAAACAAATACGGTTTCGCCATCTTTTAGGGCGCCAACTTCTAGCAGACCCACATAAGCGGTCATGCCAGGCATACCGATTGCGCCTAAGTATTCCGACGCTGGGGCAACAATAGTGCCTAAGCTCTGAATACCTTGTGCAGACTCGGTAAATGCTTCTCTCCAACCAAATGCGCTGCTGACATAGTCGCCTTCTTTGAAATCTGGGCTAGCAGACTTAACGACTTGGCCAATACAACCGCCTGTGAGTACTTCACCAATTTGAAACGGTGGTACGTAGGACTTGCGGTCAACCATTCTACCGCGCATATAGGGGTCTACTGACATGCTCAGGTTCTTGACCTGAATCTGTCCGTCTTTAGGTTCTGGTGCTTCTATATCAATGATTTGAAAATCATCGGGCTTGGGCATGCCTTCTGGGCGTGTTTTTAGTGCTACCGCTTTTGCTTGCATAGTATCTCTCTGTATATCTCTCAGTTTGTGAATGGGTTACTCGTTGGAAATTGTAATTTCTTTGTCTGTAATGAACTCTAACAGCGCCGGCTGGCCGTTTTGTGTTGCCTCTATGCCTCTTTTTAGGGCAGCAACAATGTCGTTAGGGTCAGTTATTCGTTCGCCATAACCACCAAAGGCTTTAGCCATGTCTGCGTAGTTGCCGGAAATATCCGTAGATCGGTATTTTTCTGTGGACACCTGCATGATGGGTATTTCGATGGCCATGGAAAAATTGTTGAACAAAATGGACAGTATTGGAATGTTCTCTCTAACCGCAGTTTCAAAGTCCATGCCGGTAAAGCCAATTGCTGCGTCGCCCCAGACATTGATGCACAGTTTATCTGGTTCAGCTAATTTTGCACCCATAGCCAACCCTAAGCCGTAACCTAGTTGGGTGGTTTTTCCCCAACCAATGTATGAAAGGGGACTGGTTGCTTGCCAAAAGGGTGTCGTCTGATCTCGTGGGCTGCCAGCATCGTGGGTGATGACCACTTTGTCTTTATCGACAATTCGGTCAAGCTCTGCGACCACTCGGTACGGATTAATTGGCGCTTCATTATTGGTCAGTTTAGGTAACCATTCACTCATCCACTCGGCCCTGATTTGCGCTATGCGTTCAGGCACTTGTGCTCTGGCCATTGCTGGCTCTTTGGAGTGGTGTTGCATAGCCATGCTCAATGCTTGTAGTGTCAGTTTGGCGTCGCCAATGAGACCATGCTGTGCTGCTACATCCTTGTTCAAATCCATTGGATCTAGGGTGGCATGAATAATGGTTTTGCCTTTAGGCATAGCCACACCAAAGGCGGTTAGGGCAAAAGAAACCCCTATGCCTAATATTACATCGGCCTCGCTAAGAAATTGTTTCACCGGGCGAGGGTTCGCCCGTCCGCCGCTGCCTAATGATAATGGATGGTTTTCCGGAAATGCGCTTTTACCCTCAATGCTAGTGGTGACAGGAATATTCCAAGCTTCTGCTAGGGCTTTTAGTTCGTCCCAAGCTTTGGCGTAATGTACCCCTTGGCCTGCATATATAACGGGGTTTTCGGCTTCTGCTAAAACTTTGGCCGCTGCCTCTAAATCACTGGGCGCTGGTGCGGTTTTGGCGCTGAATGATGGAATATATTGCCAATTTTCGGGCACTTCTTCGCTCATTACATCCAACGGCACTTCTATCATAACGGGTCCCGGCCTGCCGTTACGCAACTGAAAAAATGCTCTACGCATTATTTCAGGGACCGCTTTACCCATAGTGATGGGTTCAGCCCACTTTGTGATGTGCTGCATATTCATTGTGGAGTTGAAGTTGGGATAGTAGTGGGCCAGTCGACGTGGGTAGCCGGCAGGTATAACCAGGATAGGCACTGATTCAGAGTGTGCTTGGGCGATACCGCCAAATGCGTTCTCAGCACCCGGGCCATGCTGCATGCAAAAAACGCCGATCTTATCGCCAGACGATAGTCTGGAATAGGCGTCAGCCATATGTAGGCCAATACGTTCTTGGCGAACAATAACCGTACGAATATCTAGTTTTGCTGCGGCTTCAATCAGTGGGTTTACTGGGTAGGCGAAAAGAATATCTACTCCCTCAGCCTTCATTGTGTGCGCTATGGCGTCTATTACATTCATTGTTCCTCTCCTCTATCTTTTGTTTCTTTGCTATCTATTTCTTATTGGTGTGAGTTCAAGCTAGCGTTTTTACTTGTCTTTTTCATTCTCTAGCAGCCCAGCGATAGTGCCACATCCGATTGCCGCTTGGGTCAAAAGACTAGGGCCGGAATAAGGTTTTTGCTCGAGAATAAATACATCTGACATATCGCTCAACGAAGGAGTAGTATGCGGCAAGAATCTTACTTTGGGCTAATGCTAAAGTTTGATTAGCTACATACTTTATACAAGAGCTCTTTGAAGTTTGGGTGTTCTATTGGGGGGGAAGCGGCGGTGGGATTTGCTTCAATTCTACCGTTGCTCATGGGTGTCATTTTTCAGTAAAAGTTAATATAAATCAGCTACTTATAGTTTTTTGTTAACTGTAAATGACCCACGCGTCAATGTACACGATATGGCTACTAATCCTTTTTCTAGAAGGTGTACGATAAAATCATGTTAGGAGATAGGTTAAGATCAAAACTAAAAGTTGCGGGTTATACACCCTCACGCTTCGCACATATTCTTGGTGAGACTCGGCAGACTGTGGATGGCTGGTTGCAAAGAGGTGTTCCACCTCGTAAATGCTTCAAAGTGGCACGCTTGCTAGATGTGAATCCTGAGTGGCTAGTGGTTGGGGCTTGCATTGACGAAGAACTGAAATCGCCTGAAACAGAATCTTTTCTCGATGGTTTCTCTAAAGATCAAGTGATTGCCCTTCGAGTAATTATCAGTGCCTTTAGGTGCCCACACTAGCAGCCACAAGATTCCTTTCTTTCATTTCCCGATACATTGTTTAAGCTCTCCGGCGCAAAATATCCAATAACTTCTGCGATAGTTTGCCAAAAAATTCCCATATAGCGTTCTCTAACCTGTCTTGTGTTCTTGAATTTTTTCTAGGCTCATCATAGATCGATCATAGATCGATTCAAAACAACCTAAAATCCAGCGAAAAAAGAAGCAAAAAAAAGGGGCGTTTAACAGCCCCTTTTTTAGCGATGAAGCAGCCTAGACTGCTTCACTTTCTATTACTCAGTTAAAACTGGTTCATAGTGTTTGCTGCGCCGCCAGCCAGTAGTGCTTTCTCGCCAAGGAAGTATTCCTTGTGATCGTCACCAACGTTTGAACCTGCTAGATCTTGGTGCTTAACCGAAGCCAGGTTCTTGCGGATTTCTTGACGCTGTACATCGCGTACATAGGCCAACATACCCAAATCACCGAAGTAGCCTTCTGACAATACGTCAGTGGACAATGCGGCAGTGTGGTAGGTAGGCAGTGTAATCAAGTGGTGGAAAATACCAGCTTCTCTTGCGGAGTCTGCTTGGAAGGTGCGAACTAGTGCATCTGCAGCCGCTGCTAATTCAGTGCTGTCGATGGCAACATTCATCATGGCCATAGCGTCTTCTGCAGGGTTAGGGTATGCAGAAACATCTTTGCCAGCTTCTTTCCATTCGGTATAAACCTGCTCACGGAATTTCAGTGTCCAGTTGAAAGAAGGCGAATTGTTGTAAACCAGTTTAGCTTCTGGGCGTACTTCTCGAATAGCGTTTACCATTTCAGCAATTTGCGAAACATTAGGCTTTTCGGTTTCGATCCATAGTAGATCTGCGCCGTGTTCTAAGCTGGTGATGCAGTCGAGTACAACACGGTCGAAACCAGTGTCTTCTTTAAACGCATATAGGCCATTGTCTAAACGCTTAGGCTTGGCAAGCTTGCCGTCTATACGAATCGTGATGTCGCCATCTTGCAATTCAGAAACGTCAGCCACTGGCTCAGTGTCTAGGAAGTCGTTGTACTTGCTACCAAGATCGCCAGCCTTAATGGACACTGGGATCTTTTGGGTTAAGCCAGCACCTAATGAGTCGGTGCGCGCTACGATAATGCCGTTGTCTATACCCAACTCCAAGAACGCGTAGCGTACTGCGTTGATCTTAGAAACAAAATCTTCGTGAGGAACAGTAACCTTGCCGGCTTGGTGTCCACATTGCTTAGCGTCTGAAACTTGGTTTTCAATTTGAATTGCACAGGCACCGGCTTCAATCATGCGCTTAGCAAGTAAGTAGGTGGCTTCTTCATTACCGAAACCGGCATCGATGTCAGCAATGATCGGCACTACGTGTGTTTCGTAGTTATCAATGCGCTGAATCACAGAATCAGTGTCGCCGCCATTAGCGCGAGCTTCGTCTAATTCAACAAACATATGGCGTAGTTCACGCGCATCTGCTTGCTTGAGGAATGTATAAATTTCTTCGATCAAATCAGAGACAGAAGTCTTTTCGTGCATGCTCTGGTCAGGTAGTGGACCGAACTGTGAACGTAGTGCTGCAACCATCCAGCCTGACAAGTAGATGTAGCTACGGTCGGTGGTTTTTTGATGCTTCTTTACGCTCATCATTACTTGTTGCGCCACGAATCCATGCCAGCAACCCAAAGACTGGGTGTATTTGCTTGAATCAGCATCATAGTTGGCCATATCTTGGCGCATTATGTCTGCTGTGTACTGGGCAATTTCTAGGCCAGTTTTGAAGCGGTTTTGTAGCTTCATACGGACGGCATACTCAGCGTTGATTGCGCTCCATTCTTGCTTGGCGCCTACTGTGGTTCGTGTCTGTTCGATCAGATCCAGATAAGATGACATGGTCAATCCCTCAATTAATGTTCACGGGTTTCAGAGAAAGTTTAACGGCCGTGGGCTGTGTGACTTCTGAATTGCGCGGCAAATTAACAGTAGGGCTGAGGTAATAAAATGGAATAATTCACAAGCAATATATTCCATTTAGGAAGGTATGGTTTGGGCGTCGTTAATTAGGCGAGTTGCTTGCTCTCAGCTTAGCCAACCGTAAATTTTATTTCGCCTAACTGAGCAAAATCAGCTCGATATTTGCCTGGTTTAGCCGGGATCATTGCGCCAATAGATCCGGTGATAAGAAACTGCTCTGGTTGAATGATATAGCCTTGGCTCAGAACTTCGTTTATCAACCATGTTAGCGCATGCAACTGACCGTCCATTACTGCCCCTGCCTGAATGACATAGAGTAGTTCCTCATTTTGTTGTTGCTGTATTTGGAGGGTATCGATTTCTGCCGAGATCCTAGCAGCGACAGGGTTGCCACGAATAAAACCGTAGCTGGCTGAGTTCGCGGCTATTAGATCAACGCCTGTGGGTCGCTGGGGAAAGTTAGGCGCGGCCAGTTCAATCATTGGCATATACGCACTGATGTGATCGGCGACAGTATTGATAGTCACCGGCGCGGTTATCGTTTTGCCGACAATAAAGCCAATTTCAGTTTCTAATAATACAGGTCGGTCGAGATCTAAAGTGCTATCAGCGGTTCTAGCGCCTTTGGCAAAGAGAACTCCCATAATGCCAGTATCTATGCCCATGGCCTGCTGTGCTTGTGGCGCTGTTACAGCCGCCTTAAAACCAACGATGTCTCCCCATAAATGGGATTGCGCCAACTCGGCAACAAATTGCTTTTGCACCGCGTAGGCATCCGCAACACTCGCAGCTGGGAAATCACCACTCAGGCTTGGGTAAGGCTGGTTATTTTGTACAGAGGTTAAAAGAGTCTTTGTCCAATTAAGCATTAGGTTTCTCCGGTGTTGTTTTTGTTGGCGTTTTTTTATGCCTGCTAGACGCATTGCCAAGCAGATTAAAGTTAAGCGTCCATTTGATCGGGTGATAGTGATCCGATGATAGTGATGCGATGATAGTGATGCGATGAACGCATTACACCTTAGCAAATAAATCCCATCGCTAGTCTTTTTGCGCAGACGCAGGTTTCCCCACTAATGCCAAGTTGTTGGGGCCTTCAGTGTCAATGACAGGAATGACCCCCCAGTGCATACTCTGCGCAATGGGCGCGGTGATGCGCCTATGAGGCTTAAGAAGGTAAATTTGACCGCGCTTGAGGCAGATCTTAGAAATGTTTCGGTACAGTTAACCCACAGCGGACAAAGTTTTTTTCCATTAGCGTTCAGAAAAATTAGTCAGGCTCTAACAGCGATTTTGCTAGAGCTCAAAATTTAGGAAATGTGATGACCGAACAAACCCTAAACAGGGCGCAACGCTTACTCAAGTTGCTCGATCTAAAACAAATAGAGGAAAACCTCTACCAAGGACTCAACGAAACTGAAAACGGCTCCCGCCTCTTTGGCGGTCAGGTTCTTGCTCAGGCTACAATGGCGGCGTATAGAACCGTTGAAGATGTTCATGTGCATTCGCTACATGCGTACTTTTTGCGCGCCGGCAATGTTTCTCGCCCTGTGCTTTACGAGGTGGAGCGTATTCGTGATGGCCGTTCCTTTACTACCCGCCGCGTGGTTGCCATTCAAAATGGTTTGGCTATCTTTAATATGGATATTTCTTTTCAGGGAGATGAAATAGGTCTGGATCATAGCTCCCCAATGCCAAATGTACCGCTGCCAGATGAGTTGCGCAGTGATCGAGACGTTGCCCTGAGTTTGGGTGGTCCCAAAGCGGATCCACGTTTAAGTCCTATGGCAAAAATTGAAAGACCCTTTGAGATTAGATCAGTTTTTGAATTGGGTACAGATGCTTGGGGAGATAATCGATTCTGGAACCCTGCGTGGATTCGCTTCCTTGAGCCGTTGGGCACTGATGTCGCCGGCGATTGCACAAAAAATGACTTTCAACACCAACTTATGTCGCGATGTTTGCTCGCTTATGCTTCGGACATGGGTTTGGTTTCAACGGCAAATCTACCCCACCAATCTGAGGTAGATCGTTCCCAGCTGCAAATGGCCAGCCTCGACCATAGTATTTGGATTCACCGCCCGGTGCCCATGGATCAGTGGCTTCTCTTCCACAAACGAACGTCAACGGCCCAAGCTTCTCGAGGCATGGTCCACGCTGACTTTTTTGCGGTGGACGGGACCCTTGTCGCCTCGGTGACCCAAGAAGGTTTGATCCGTTTAACGAAGTAAATCGAAGCTAGAAATAAGCCTTTGTCAGCACTTTAAACTCTACCCCTTGGGTTTGGCTGGCAAAGAGCAATGCTGCACTAAGATCATCCGAGAGTTTGATGTGAGTGGCATCTAAACGCACTTGGTTCCAGGTGGGGTCAACCCCTTGCCACTGGCCGTTGTCGAAAACCTCGTTCCATGCGTGGAACATAAAACTCGGCTTTTCAGCGTTGCTATAGGCAATACCAAAAACAGTTCGTGCAGGTATGCCTGCAGCTCTTGCTAGGGTCGTAAGTAAATCCGCAAAATCTGTACATTCGCCCTGACCCAACTTTAATGCAGCTAAAACTGACCCGGCTGATTGGTTTTCTGCATAGACTAATTGTTGGTTTGCAGTGGCTACTAACGCTGCAACGGAAATTGGTTTGTCCATGGAGGCTAGGATGCGGGTAATCTTTTCGTTCGTGGTGGGTAGGCGCAGCGAGTTTTGGGTGAAGGCATCTGCATCGCCGTTGGAAAATTCAGCAGGCTTTGTATGGGCGAGTGTTTGCGGTAGGTTTAAATCCTGCAAGGATATTTTTCCGCTTGCTGTTAGGCCAAGCATGAGGTGTTTAAGATTTACGTGCTGTTCTAAGCGCTCGTTTAATGGAATGGAATGCGCGGCAATAGGCCACTCAGCGATAGGTTTGATCAGTGGGTTGACGTTAGTGGCTTGCTCTTCGGTGCTGCGATTGACCTCAAAGACATTGGCAATGGTCGAACTGATGGCCAGCATATTGGGGTCTAAATAAGTTGTACTTGTGGAGCCTTCTTGAAAATTTTCAAATACGAAACCGTCATCGTTGCGGCTTAACAGTGATTTTTTATTTTCGCCGATGGATAGACCTTCAAAGTCGATGAATTGGGTAGTAAATATTGTGCCGGGCTGCGCCGCACCAGCGTGCAACTGAATTTCTAGCGCTAGTTGATCTCGAAGGCCAAATTGCCAATCCAGAAGCAGCGGTTCGAGGCTATTTTGGCGCTTTAGCGTACCGACATATTGACCATCAACTAGATCAACCTGAATACCCGTGGTAGCACTCTGCGAGGTGCGGGTGTAGTGAGCTGATGTCAGTTCGTACTGTTTCGAGCTGGCGAAAGATAGGCGCTGGGTAATTTTCGTTGCTTGTCCACCCAAGGGTTGAAAAACCGTTAAGGTAGTGAATTCCCATAGATCTTCATCATTGAGTTCAACCGAACTGTGCATAAAGCCGGTGTGGGTGCCTGACTGTTGAATTTTGTACCACGCGCTACCCACCATTGAATGGGCGACTTGTTCGATAACAGGCTTAGATTCATGGCGCTTTGTATAGAGTAATGTGGCCGCGCAGAGCACAAAAATAGCGATGATTGAGGTCAGTGCTCGGTGCTGCATAGTTATGAAAGTCTCGTTAAATGATGCACTGGGTTGGGCCATGCGCCGTTTGCATAGTATAGATATTTAACCGCAATTACCGATGCCAAGAATTTTGCCTAGCAATTCGTTTTTGCATTTACCCTGTAATATGCGAGAAGTTGCAATTACCCTTTGCCAATGGGGTCAGGTAAGGCAAAATTCCATCCTCAGCAAAAAATTTGCGCGTTCCGGTGCAGATAGGCTTTACCAAGTTAGGAATTCATGGAAAACGAGACAACTGATTTTATTCGACAACGTATTCAGTCTGACCTAGAGGGTGATGTTTTATCCCAAGGCGTAGTCACGCGTTTCCCCCCGGAGCCTAATGGTTTTTTGCATATCGGGCATGCTAAGAGCATCTGCTTGAATTTTGGTGTTTCAGAGCAATTCGCCGGCACAACCTTTTTGCGCTTTGACGACACAAACCCGCAGAAAGAAAGCGAAGAATTCGTAGAATCTATTAAAACCGATGTGGCGTGGTTGGGTTTCTCGTGGGGCGCGTTAACCCATGCATCTGACTACTTTGAGCAAATTTATCAGTACGCGGAGGACCTTATTCGTAATGGTAAGGCCTATGTGTGCTCGCTAGATGCAGAGCAAATGCGTACTTCTCGGGGTACGTTGACTGAGCCTGGCACTAACAGCCCCTACAGAGATCGTAGTGCTGAAGAGAATTTGGACTTGTTGCAACGTATGCGGGCAGGTGAATTTGCTGATGGCGAACACATAGTTCGACTGAAGATTGATATGGCGTCACCAAACATTAACTTGCGTGACCCCGCTATCTATCGAATCCGACATATTACCCACCAACGTACTGGCGACGCCTGGTGCATTTACCCAATGTATGATTTCACTCACTGTATTTGTGATGCGTTGGAAGGTATTTCCCATTCCTTGTGCACGTTGGAATTTGAAGACCACCGTCCTCTTTACGATTGGGTACTCGATAATATTGAGTTGAATTACCACCCTCCACAAATTGAATTCTCTCGTCTTGGCTTGGAATATACGGTGATGAGCAAGCGTCTGCTGCACCGTCTAGTCGACGAAAAACTCGTCTCGGGCTGGGATGATCCACGCATGCCAACCATTGCAGGCCTGCGTCGAAGGGGTGTTAGAGCCGCGGCAATTCGTGATTTTTGCGCACGCATTGGAGTGACTAAGCAAGACAATACAGTGGAAATGAATCTGCTAGATTTTTGCATTCGCAAAGATCTGGAGAGTAGTGCGCCCCGGGGTATGGGCGTACTCGAGCCACTGAAAGTTGTGCTCACTAACTTTCAAGACGATATTCAACTTGAAGGTCCTTGGCATGCGCAAAATGCGGATTTAGGTTCGCGTAAATTGCCTTTTAGTCGTGAGTTATGGATTGAGCAGTCAGACTTCTCAGAAACCCCGCCGGGTAAATGGAAGCGTCTTTCTCCTGGCGCAATGGTGCGCCTGCGTTATGCCTTTATTATTCGTTGCGATGAAGTTGAATACGATGGGGACGGTAATGTGCTGCAACTTAATTGCACCTATTTCCCAGATTCTAAGAGTGGCGAAGACACCTCAGGATTAAAACCCAAGGGCGTTGTTCATTGGGTGGATGCCAAGCAAAGTGTTGCGGTAGAAGTGCGGGATTATGACCGCCTGTTTAATGTGCCCAATCCCTCGGCCAAAACTTTCATTGACGATATCAATGAACAATCACTGCGCACTCTTCATGCCATGGTAGAGCCCGCAATTATGGCTTTGGACGATCAGCATTTTCAGTTTGAGCGCCAGGGTTATTTCTGTAAGGACTCTGAGCTACCGGGCGTGTTTAATAAAACGGTGAGTTTGCGCGAGGGTTTTTAAACTTGTAGTTATGTTTGGTGTCGAGCGTTTGGTGTTGAGCGTTACGGCGTTAGACGCCGATTCGCAGCAGCGCAATTGCCTGTGGGCGAGTAAGGGTCGTGGTTGGCTCGATTGAAGCTAAGTAATTGATAGACAGGTAATGGATACCCAGGAGCGCACAGTGATGCCCCAACAATCAGTAACAGTTATGGAAGTCAGTCCCAGAGACGGCTTGCAAAATGAGGATGTCATTCTCAGCACTGAGCAAAAGCTAGAGTTAGTAGAGGGCGCTATTGCCGCGGGTTGTCGTCGCATAGAAGTCACTAGTTTTGTGCACCCCACTCGTGTTCCGCAGATGGCCGACGCAGAAGATCTGTGCGCCATGTTGCCGGAAGCGGAGGGAGTTCGTTATACCGGTCTGATTCTCAATGAGCGTGGTTATCAGCGCTTGCGCGACACTAAGCGGATTCATGAGGCCGGGCTTGTCATTCCGGCTACAGATACTTTTGGATTAAAGAATCAAGGTCTAGATGTGGATAGCGCTGTGGCCATGGCCGCAGAGGTGATTCAAGATGGCGTGGATTCCAACTTTCCAGTTCAAGTCACTATCGCGGTGGCTTTTGGTTGCCCATTTGAGGGTGAAGTTTACCTCGAACAATTAGTCAACATCGCCGAGCGGTTGGCGGCTGCCGGTCCAGTTGAGTTAGCCTTAGCCGATACTATCGGTGTTGCCGTTCCAACCCAGGTGCGTCAGGCATTTTCACAACTCAAAGATAGTTTGGGCGAATTACCGTTGCGCGCGCATTTTCATGATACGCGCAATACCGGTATTGCTAACGCTTACGCCAGTTTGCTTGCCGGCGTCACCGTTCTAGATGCAAGTATTGGTGGTATAGGCGGCTGTCCCTTTGCGCCAAACGCAAGTGGCAATATTGCGACAGAGGATCTGGTGTATATGCTCAATCGTGGCGGCATAGAACACGGTGTTGAGTTAACCAGCCTGCTAGAAACCGCAGCATGGTTACAAGAGGTACTGTCAAAGCCTCTGCCCTCCATGCTGCTTAAGGCCGGAATTTTTCCACCTGTGAGCGCATAGTCCTTGGTTGCAGTTGTTGGTTAAAGAGTTAGAGTTAGACCCTGTTTGTATCGGGTAGCCTATGCTAGAGCTAAGACCAAATTGTGAACGTTGCGATGTTGATTTACCGCCGGCTTCGAAGCTGGCCTACGTTTGTTCATTTGAATGTACTTTTTGCCAAAGCTGCGCCGCGCATTTAGCCAGCTGCCCAAACTGTGGCGGCAATTTAGTATCTCGTCCAATCCGTCCCGATGCTCTATTGAGCAAATTTCCACCCTCTACTCAACGCGTGAGAAAAAATCATGAATGACTCCACCCATGGGTTTTTTGGCCACCCGATAGGGCTAAAAACACTGTTTTTGACTGAGATGTGGGAACGCATGTCTTATTACGGTATGCGCGCTTTGCTGGTTTTGTATATGACGGGTGTTGTCTCCGGCGTAAATGGCGGGCTGGGTTGGTCACAAATGGACGCCCAAGCGATCTACGGTATTTATGTAGGCATGGTCTATTTCATGGTGGTGCCAGGAGGTTGGGTTGCCGATAACTTATTGGGACACCAGCGAGCGGTACTCTACGGCGCTGTAATTATCGCCTTGGGGCATTTAACCTTAGCGGTGCCCATTGAGCATTCATTCTTTCTTGGCCTTGCACTGGTTGTATTAGGTACCGGGTTACTCAAAGGCAATATCTCGACTATTGTCGGCAAACTCTACGCCGAGGATGATAAGCGTCAAGATTCTGGGTTCACCATTTTTTATATGTCGATAAATATTGGCTCGACTATTGGTTATGGCATTTGCGGCTATTTAGGTGAAAAAGTGGGTTGGCATTGGGGCTTTGGCGCAGCTGGTGTAGGCATGATTTTTGGCGTTTATCAGTACCTTCGTAACCGCCACTTACTCGGTGATGCTGGTGCGTTGCCTAATCCTATGTCAGATGAGCGACGCAAGAAGTTAATGAGCTATACCCAGCTTGCATTTGCCCTGGTGGTGGTTTTGTTTGCGCTAGTGTTAACCGGTGTCATCGTCATTCAACCAACAGTGTTTGCTGAAAATTTTGCCTACTTTTTAACAACCCTTGCAGGCGTTTATTTTGTCTACTTGTATTTCTTTGCTGGACTGAATGTCGCGGAGCGAAAGAACATCACTCTGCTATTTTTGTTGTTTATCGCAGCAGCCGCGTTCTGGTCGGGTTTTGATCAGTCAGGTGGCTCGCTGAATATTTTTGCGCGGGACTATACCGACCTCACTTATTTTGATTTCACCATGCCAGTTTCTTGGGTGCAGTTTATTAACCCAATCTACGTGGTGATTTTTGCGCCGGTTTTTGCAGGTATTTGGGCGCAGTTAGCGCGGCGAAATTTAGATCCGTCACTGCCACTGAAATTCGTTATTGGCCTAGTATTTATGGGTATTAGCTTTCTTGTCATGTTGGTGGCTGTGGATCTCGCATTGGAATCCGCGCCCATCGGTTTGCAATGGTTGTTGCTCACCTATTTGTTCCAGACCTGGGGCGAGCTAGCGCTTTCACCTATTGGCTTGTCTGCATTTGCACGTTACTCGCCAAAAAAATATATAGGCCAAATGTTTGGGTTGTGGTTTTTGGCCTCAGCTATTGGTGGGGTCATGGCTGGGCTACTCGGAGGCGAAGCCTTGGACGATGGTCTTACCAGCATGTCCCCTGTATTTAGTTATATGATCAAATATTACTTCATTATTGCCGCTGTTTTGGTTGTCTTATCCTACGTTGTGGGTAGAAAACCTAAAGATGCTCAAGGGCCTGAATAAACGCTTTGTCGGAGCTTCGTTAAGACGCCTATTGGGTTCAATACGGAACCCTTTAGAAGGCTGAGTTAACTCGCGCCCATTTGTGTGGGAGTCGGGTTTGACCGCCGAGTTAGGCGGGTCGAAGCCCCTAAATGGCTAAGCGGGCATGTTTACTTGACCGGCGGTAGCGACTAATCTCTCAAAATCTAGTGGAATAACTGTTCATATTTAGAGGCGCTTTTTGTCTCTGTAATGGATAAGGATTCCTTCATGCAGCCTATAATTAGAAGAATAAAACGCTCAGACGCCAGTGAAATGCAGTCCGCCATTTTAGAGTCAGTAGGGCACATTGGTCCCTGGCTGGACTGGTGCACTCCCAGATACCGCTTGAGTGATGCGGTTAATTGGACGCTTGATGCGGAGTTGAAATGGCAAGAAGGGTCGGATTATCGCTTTGTCATTGAAGAACCAGGATCGGGCATGATCTTGGGCTCGGTAGCCATCAGAACGCTGTGTCCGCATAACCGTATTGGTGACTTAGGTTTTTGGCTGCGCAAGCGTGCGTTGGGTCAAGGGCATTGCACCAAGGCAACAAAATTGGCTATCGAGTATGGTTTTCAACAGTTTGGCTTTGAGCGCATTGAGATGAGGATTCTTCCTGATAATGAATCCAGTAATGCCGTTGCCTTTAGGTTAGGCGCTTCATTTGACGGTCTTCAAGCAGATAAGATCATTCACAAGGGCGAAGCAAAGATGGCTAATTGCTACTCTTTTGCAGCACCAAGCTCTTGCAGAAAAATCTACAAAAGCGCGGAAGTAACGCTAATCAATGCCAGTGTCAAAAGTGTCTGCGGGTTTTGAGGGCCCCCTCTGCGCACTCCTACCGCCTTTACTAGATAGACGACATTCACCCCAACAGCCATTATATGGTTGAAGAATTGCCGAGACTGGGGCTGTACCCTCATTTCTTGATAGCGCCATCCCCCATCTAATCTTATTGAGTGAGATTAAATGCTTTGTGTTTGCGATGATTTATTCTGTATCCCGAATATAGCAAGGCCGCGAGTAGCGCCGGAATGATGGTTGCGGGAGAGTCCATAATACCCAGCCACATAATCACGTTTGCATCTACCTGTCCTGGAATGGCCTTCGCTGGAAAGTTGATTAAGTCGAGGATGATTCCGGCAAACAACGTACCAATGGCTCGATCTGCTTTTGAGAAAAATGCTCTGGCTGCGTAAAGTATGCCTTCTTGGCGAACGCCAAACTTAATGGCGTTTTCGTCGGCTATGTCTGCTAACGCAGACATTACGCTGATATTCAGTACCGAAAGGCTCGCACTTCCCAAGGCATGACAAATCAGTATTGATGGGAAAAGTTCATCGCTGCCGTTTTCGGGGAATAGCCCGAGCATCCTCAGACATACGGGCAATGCGTCGAAAATGCCGTAACCTAATGTTGCAATGACAATAGAGGCGCGTTTATCAAAGCGCTTGTGTACATAAAAAGTCAGTAGGAAACCGGCGATGTATCCGCTGACACTGCCGATAATAAACCAACGGATTTGGTCTGAGAGCAACTCCCAGAAGTATAGGTTCATATAATTATTAAACGCTGCGCGCATGCCTATAGTGATGCTCAAGAGTAATAGGCCGAGCAGCAGATACATGTAATTAGGGTTTGTTAGCGCCTGCTTTAGATCGGTAGAGAGGGCCTTCATGCTGAAGGGGCCCGCTGCTTCAGAGGGTTGCGAAAGCAGAGGAATGCGGTCGCGCGTAAACCAAGCGCTGGCATAAAGGCAGATTACGACAATTACGCTGGCGACTAGCCCAAAGTCTTGGTATGCCTCAAGTTTCAACAATCCGTTTGTTTGCTCAGCGGTAGCATAAAAGAAAAATGTTAGACCAAACCAATGGGCGCTGGCTGCGCCTATATAACCACCAAAGTTGTTATAGCTCATAATCGTTGAGCGTTCGTGATAGTCCTTAGACATTTCCCCGCCAAAGGCTAGGTGGGGAACAAAGAACAGTGTCATAAAGAGGTGTAAGAGTACGGAAAAGCATATCAACCAAAGGAATAGCTCTGTCGTCCCCAACCCTGTAGGCGGAGTGAAAATCATATAGAAGGACAGTGCCACGGGTATCGGGGCTGCCAGCATGAAAGGGTGGCGTCTGCCCCACTTTTTGCTGCGCAGGCGATCAGACCAAGAACCCACGACAGGGTCGGTGACCGCGTCTACTATGAGAGCAATGGTGGGGCCTAGGCCTGCTAATGTGGCAGGTAAACCTAAAACTTGGTTGTAATAGAGCATTACTAAGAAGCTAAAGGAATACAGGCAAACGTTTTCTGCTGCCGCCCCCAGACCAAATAGAGTTTTAGTTTTGACTGGAATTTTTGTCATATGCATTAGCTATTCCTCCAACTATTGCGTCCTTTTGTGCCTCCGCTGCATAGAAAACGGCTTCTACTACAACGGATAGCGCTCATTTGTTAATGCGTGCCGAAAAAAGGCGCAGCTATACCGGTCACACCAACTCTCGAATTGCCAGTTTTCTAAAAAGGCACCGTGGCCACCTCTGCTAACGCAATCTAATGAAATTGAATCTGGCAAGTTTGCATAATCCTTGGCAGGGATAATCGGATCGTCTTCGGCAGCCAAAATTTTTGCTGTTACACCCTCAAGTCCTCCGCTGCTTAAGTCGTAAGCGGCGAAATAATCATCAGTATTGTCGTATTCGGTGTGATATTTAACAAAATAGTCGGTCAGCGAGGTGATTGATGACAAATTCATCGCATCTGAAAAATTGTAATGCTGCGGAAAAGCCGTCTGTTTTTTGCTCCAAAGATTCCGCCACTTACGTAAAAAATATTGCTCATAGATTATGTTGCCACTGATTTTGAGCATGGTGCCTTCTGGGCTTAACGCTGGACAAACCGCAAGCGTTGTAAGTTCTGGTATTTGTTTAGCTATGCGCAAGGCGAAGTTTCCACCCATGGAATAACCAATGAGACCTGTCGGTGCTTGGGGAAATTCTCCCATTAGAGATTTCACTAATGCCACAACTTCGTCAATGAGCGCAGAGTGAAAGAGGCCACTGTTCAGATGCGCGGTGTCACCATGATCTCGCAGGTTAATCCTTATGACGTTAAAGCCGCTTTGCCAAAGAGCGTGGGCACCTGAGAGTACATAAGTAGAAGCAACATTGCCGAGCCAGCCTGGGATCATCATGACTAATGGTGTTTGCTCAGTGTTGGTGCTCTGAAAATTACTGTGTACAACTAACTTAACGCCTGCCACCTGGATTTCTCGCACTTCTGCTTGGGCGACAAAGTCAGCCTGCCAGGGTGCTTTTAGAAATTTTCGTCCCATGCTGGAAAAAATGGTTTGGGAATGAGGGTTTTGCAACCCCAAAGGCGGTGCAAAAGGTTGGTTGAAGAATTCGGCTTGAGGGGGGTAATTGTGCTTGGGCTCACTCATGGTGTTTTGCTAACTTCTTTTATTCTGTTGCTTAAAGGTGTGTCTTGGAGGTCGAGCTGGTCTGAATATATTCGCTCCCCCTGCAAGCCGCTTTCTTCTAGTAGTTTGACGATCGAATTGGGGCCTGCTAGGTGCGCGGCGCCGACAATGACAAAGTAACTTTCCTTGGTGTTGAGATAGTTGGCTATTTTTTCACTCATGCCCTTGTTGCGCTCATCTAGTAACTGCTTTGAGAACTCTTTAAGAAGTTCGGAGTTGCCGTTTTGATCGGCTATTAGCTTCGCCATAGTTTTATCGTTTCCCGCAGCCCAGGCTTGCACTAAGTCACTGGCAACTGTTTCAATTTTGTCGAACTGCGTCACCGTATCCATTAATACCGCAATTTGCGTTGCCATAGGTTGATCGAAGAGAAAGCCTAGTTGTAGCTCTAAACTTTCCAATTGTAGTATGTCTTCGGGCGCTTTGTTCTTAGAAAAGTGCTCTTCTACACCTAATTCTGGGTCAAAACCTAGGGCGACAAAACCCATGAGCGACAGTTGGCTATAAATCATGGCTGGCTTATAGGATTGCAGTGATTGCAGCGGCACGCCGTAGAGCGCAGTTGCTTTTGCTAACAGGCTATAGTCCTGGGCACTGAAGCCTTCGCGCAAATAACGTTGGGTGGTTAATTTTGCGGCCGCTTGGGTTTTTGCATATATTTCCCCAGCGCTAAGCGCATTAATGTTTACTTCCAAAACTAGTTTGTTGCTTAACTTGAACGCCTGCTCGTATTGGCTCGGAAGAGGGTAGAAACCTTGCTTTAGTAGGTGCATTGAACCTGCAAGATAAACTGTGCTGGTGTTGGAAGTGAAGCGCCAAAGGAACAGTGGGTGGCGCGGGGTATTTGCTTTAAGTGCTGCTGCTGAAGTAATGGCTACATTATCCATACTTATCAATTCGCAATAGCCGATTAAAGCCGTCTCGGCAGTGGCTGTTGTGCATTTCTCGTTTGCTTTTAAGGCTGCAGTGAACCTGTTTTGTTGTGGTCCGCTTGAGTATTTAAAACTTGGTTGAGCCGTGTGTACGGCCACTGATTCATGTGTTTGGGCTGTTGTATTGCTGCACAACAGCACGCTAACCAAGACAAGAATTAGCGAGTGTGCCCAAGTTTTGCGAAGGTTTTGATCAATCATATTTTTAAGTCAGGAGAATTGACAAACTATGTCTCTGCGTCTTGACCGAGGTCTTCTGGAGTTTCTCCAATTGCTGTGACGGCTGCCATAACTAAGTTGGCTATGGTCTGCAGTTGCTCCACATCAGCGCCGCGAATGACCAAATTTGTGCCGTAGCGTTCGTCACGAAAAAATGGATAGCTGCCCACGTCTGCATCTGGATGTTGGTCCTGGATTTTTGCTAGAGCATCAGCGATAGAGCTTTCGCCAGTGAAGGCGCGAACTGTATGGCTGTGAATGATTGGACCGCTTTTCAGCATTCCTTCTAGGCTTGCAAGCATGCCCTGCATCACCGAAGGAATGCCGGCCATAACATGGACATTTTGCATAGCAAAACCTTGTGGGCCACCTGATGGATTGTCGATTAACGTTGCACCCATTGGTACCCGGGCCATCAGCAGTCGCGATGCCATAATGTCAGCTGGCGCTGGTCTTTTGCGTATGCGCACTGCGATATCCGGATGCTCTATTAATTCCACGCCAAAAGCTTTGGCAATACATACGGCGGTAATATCATCGTGAGTGGGCCCTATGCCGCCTGTGGTAAATACATAGTCAAATTCTTGCCTGACTTCATTGACGGTATCGATGATGGTTTTTTCTATGTCCGGTATGACTCGGCAGTGCCTAATTTGAATGCCCCATTTACCCAAGGTCTTAGCGATGTAGTTGAGGTTTATATCTTGAGTACGGCCTGAAAGGATTTCATTGCCAATAATCAGAACACAAGCTGTGACTGCACTTTTCATATCCGTATTGCTCTTTTGTTATCTAATTTTGCCTACAGTTTAGCAGATGCCCAAGCTCCAGACTTGGGCCAATTGGAATGTGTAGGTTAACGATACCTACATCGCACAAAGGAAATTTGCGCTGGCTATTTGTTCTGGAAGTTCGGCTGACGCTTGGCTGCGAAGGCTTTTCTGCCCTCCTTGTAGTCTTCGCTATTGAAGCACGCATCTATCATGGCGCGTACTTCAGCCACTTCTTCAGCTCGACTGTCGCGTTCCCAAGCGTTGATCGTAGCCTTGGCGGCTTTCACCGTTAGTGGGGCGTTCGCTGCAATGTTCAGCGCGTATTCAACGCAAACTTTTTCTATATCTTCGCGCGCATGAATAAAGTTGATAATGCCCATTTCTTTGGCTTCAATAGCGGGCATAAAGCGCCCAGAGAACATTATGTCTCGTGCATTGCTTGGCCCCACTAGGCGCGCCAACTTAGCTAGCCCTTCAAACTCGTAACCTAAACCCAGCTTTGCAGCAGGAATGCCAAAGCGCGAATCTGGTGTGGCAAATCTTATGTCTGCGGACAATGCGGTAGCCAAGCCGCCGCCAATGCAGTATCCCTCGATTAACCCAATTAGAGGTTTTTCGATTTTGTTCAGCCAGTGGGTAGCCCGCCCAGCAATCTTGCCGTAGCTTTCGCGCTGCTCGGAGTTAGAGCGCTTTTCGTCGAACTCCGAAATATCCGCGCCAGAAACAAATGCCTTGCCGCCTGCGCCGCGCATAATCACCACTCGAACTGCTTGGTTTTCTGCAAAATGCTCAAGAATATCGCCAATCCCTTGCCACATTTCTAAGGACAATGCGTTATGTCTTGCTGGATTATTAAATGTCATCCAGCCAATGCCGTCGGCAACATGGGCTTGCATGCGCTGGGTTGAAAGCTCTAGTGGCATATCCATCTCCTATAATTTCCTTTTATACTGATCTAGTGGCTGGACGCCTATTAGGCCTCCCTCGAGAACAATCTGTAGATTAATAGGCAGATGATTTTGTTCCCCACCTTAGGCCTGACGGTAAAAGGTATGTCAGGAGTACTTTCAATAACAATCAAAAGTTGAGAATTATGGATTTTGCTTTAACAGACGAACAAGAGTTGATTCGCGATGCAGTGGCCAGGGTATGTGCAGATTTTCCCGATGAATATTGGTCCGAGAAAGATACCAAACACGAGTTCCCTTGGGATTTTTATAATGCCATGTCTGAAGCGGGGTGGATTGGCGTTGCTATTCCTGAAGCCTATGGCGGCAGTGGGCGCGGTATAACCGAAGCCAGTATCGTTCTGGAAACTGTTGCAGCCAGTGGCGCTGCGATGAATGGTGCGACACCACTGCACCTTTCCATGTTCGGGATGGAGCCGGTTGTTAAATACGGTACCGAGGAGATGAAGCAAAAATATTTACCTCGAGTTGCCAGTGGCGAAATGCACGTAGCCTTTGGTGTGACAGAGCCAGACGCAGGTACCGATACCACTTCTATCACCACTTTCGCACGTCGCGAGGGGGACAATTATATTGTGCGAGGCCGCAAGGTCTGGACGACTAAAGCTTTACAGTCAGAACGAGTACTATTGTTGGTGCGCACGACGCCAAAAGATAAGGTGGATCGTAAGACCGACGGCATGACATTGCTGCTGGCCGAGCTTCAACGCGACGAAGTGACAATCTCGCCCATTGATAAGGTGGGTCGTAATGCAGTGGCTACTTGTGAAGTGGTGTATGACGATTTGCCGGTTAAAGTAACGGACAGAGTGGGTGAGGAGGGTAAGGGCTTCAGTTATCTGATTTCAGGTCTCAATGCCGAACGTATTCTCATTGCTGCTGAAGCCTTAGGGATTGGTAAAGCTGCGTTGCGGCGAGCAGTTAATTACGCCAATGAGCGAGTAGTTTTTGGCCGTCCTATTGGCAAAAACCAAGGCGTAGCTTTTCCATTGGCCGAAGCAAAGATGCGTTTAGATGCTGCTGAGTTAATGATTCGTAAGGCAGCTTGGATGTTAGATAACGGTCAAGCCTGTGGCGCTGAAGCAAATATGGCCAAGTGGTTGGCCGCAGATGCCTGCTTCCAGGCCGCTGACCAAGCCATGCAAACTCATGGCGGCTTTGGCTATGCCAAAGAATATCATGTTGAGCGCTACTGGCGTGAAGCGCGCCTAATGCGCATTGCGCCCATCTCTCAAGAAATGATTCAAAACTATGTTTCCGAACATGTGTTGGGTTTGCCCAGATCTTATTAAAAAGGTCTTACTAGCAAGCCCCTTCAAATTGCCTAACTCTAGGGCGTGAGCCGTTGGTTCGCTAAACGCTTGAGCGTGTAGGTGCTGTCTACACGCTAGGCATTGTCTTGGTTGCGAGGTTAAACATAAGTCTAAAGAAAGCCACCAATGGCCGAACCGCCGAGGGTTTTTAGTTCATTGCTCTGGGTGCAGTGCTCTCTAGCACTACAAGGGCTGCGGCGTGGCTATGCGCTTTGTTGATGTTCTTCAGCACACAATGTGCAGCATCTTGATTAACCGGCCGAGGTTGCACGCGGTTGCGACGGGACCCTATGGTTGAAAAAGCTAACACCGATTTTAACTGCAATTTGCAAATTTTAAGTGAATGGTGTTTTGCACCCACCGGCCGTAGCTAAATTTGCATATTTGGCTATTTGTGAATTTTGGTAAAAGCAGAATTGCACAGGAGAAAACACTTTCTGTTTAGCTACCTAAAATTTCAGCAACCCGACTGCGCAATGCTGGAATGATCTTCTCCTCTACCCAGGGATTTTTTTTCAGCCAAATTGTATTGCGTGGACTAGGGTGGGGGAGCGTTATAAAAGTGGGAAGATATTGCTCCCAGTCGGCGACTATTTCCTGCAGGGTGGTAGAGGATTTGGGCTTGAGATGCCAATCAATGGCGTAGCGTCCAATGGCAATGGTCAATTCTATATCGGCTAAATGAGCCAACAGCGTCGCTCTCCACAATTCCGCGCACTCAGGTCTGGGAGGTAGGTCTCCGCCTTTGCCGCGGCCGGGATAACAAAATCCCATGGGGATGATGGCGACCAATTCTTCATTGTAGAAAGTGTCGCGGTTTATACCGAGCCAGTGACGAAGACGTTCGCCGCTAGGGTCGTTGAATGGAATGCCCGTTGCATGCACAGCGGTGCCCGGAGCTTGTCCGACGATGAGAATTTTGGCTCGTGGATTGGCCTGAAATACCGGCCTTGGTCCAAGTGGCAGATGCGCTGAGCAATGCACACAAGCGCGTATGTTCTCAGTTAGATTTACAAATTCGATCGGCGTTGCTATGTTCATATTCACCGGTAATTTTTTGCAGAATGATTTTTACCCCGCTCTTGCACGCGTGCATCTGTACTGATTCAGCTGGTACAAGTGCATAGACTCAGAGCCCCATTAAGTCGGCTCTATCTAAGGTGTTTTGCAACATACGAATACTTGCAGCATCTACCATAACGCCATCTACGTTGATTGCGCCTAAACCTTCCTCTAACGCCTGCTCGTAGGCGGCTTTTTGCTTACGAGCGGTAGCCAGAGTTTCGCTGTCTGGAGAGAATGTTCGTTGCATGGTTTCAATTTGACTAGGATGGATGGCCCATTTTCCGGCCATTCCTAGCGTAAGTGCGTGCTTACTTTCTCGGCTAAGTATGGCTAAATCCTTGAAATCCGCGTAGGGCCCATCTATGGGGTCTAAGCCAAAGGCTCTGCACGCGATGGTCATTTTGTAGCGTGGGTAGTGCCAGATATCTGGCGGGTAATCGCCGGTACTGCCTACAGATTCTAGCTGCATTTGTTGGCTGGCAGAGTAATCCCCCATGCCAAATGTCATGGCTTCCAGCCGGTCAGAGCTAGCTGCAATTGCTTCAACATTCATCAAACCTTCAACGTCTTCTATCAGACACTCAATGCCAATACGCTTGACTAGCCCGAGCTTCAGTTCCAGTTGATCAAGCAAACGGTGAAGAAATTGCACATCTGCAGCGCACTTGGTTTTGGTCAGCATGATGGTGTCTAAGCGTGCACCGGCGCCAGTAACCACTTCAATTACGTCGTCGTGACACCATTTGGTCTGCACGTCGTTGATCCGCACACAGAGTACTTTAGCTTGCCAAGTTAAGGTGTTTAGAGCATGCACCACTTGCCCGCGTGCCGCGGCTTTGGCATTGGGGGCAACGGCATCTTCCAGATCTAACAAAACTTGATCTACTTCGGTTGCTGCGGCTTTAGTCATCATTTTTTCTGAGCTGCCCGGCACTGAAAGAATGCAGCGACGAGGTCGTTTGGGTTGCAGTTGCATAGTGCTCCTTGGTCTTTTTTGCGGTTATACGCTTTACCCTAGAAAGTGAGTTTACTTGATCAGAGTTTCAAATGAGAGATTGTATAAACGCAGCGACAGCCGCGTTGAAGTCAGTTGATGCTTCCATATTCACCCCATGACCTGCGTCAAAACTGACGCACTGAAGGTTCGCCATATTCTCTATTGCCCATTGCTTATTAGTCTTAAAGCGACGTTCTTTATCTCCTGCACAGAGCAGTACTGGGCGAAGGTTGTGTGGCGCAATGTCCCTAATGCAAGTATTCGGATTAGTCGCCAGTAGGGTATTGGCCACACCTATGGGCGAAAATTTATTCGCATCTAGCATCAACGCGGCATATATGTGGGCGGGCAAAGTTTTCGCGCGGCGTGGGTGGACGGGGATTTTTTCGATTGCAGCAATGCCACCCTGCCTAATTTTTTCGCTGCTCTTTGGCGCAGTAGTCTTCCAGTCGAGTATTTGCGCCTCGTCCGCCAGTGCTGAATTAGAGTTGGTGAAGATATGACCAATGACATGTTCTGCATAGTCATGGGCATAGCGAATGGTTAGCCCTGCGCCTAACGAATATCCACAGACGAACCATTTTTCAGCGCCTAAAGCTTTGCGTATCGCTTCAAACTGCAGGCCATAGGCTGCGGGGCTATAGTATTGCAGTTCCTCTGGTGCGGGTGAGTCGCCGTGGCCCCAAAGATCAACCGTTACCGGCTGGCACACTCCAGCTAGTGCTTGTAGGTTATCCAGCCATTGCGCACTAGACGATATGAACCCATGCAGTAACAGTAGGTATGGGCCACTGCCAGGATGAACTGTATAGGCAAGTTGATAGGTGGTTTTAGTTTCGTCTGTAGATTGGGTCATTGAATGCAGGGCTATGCAGTTAAAAACCTCATGCTACCATGCAAAAAAGCAATGACATTAGACGCTGGCGATAAAGGCGTTAGGAAGAACAGGGGAGAACATATGACTTTCGATCTATTGGTTAAAAATGGCACGGTAATTGACGGCTCAGGTAACCCTGGTTATCGAGCAGATGTGGGCGTAGTGGACGGTAAAATAGCCGCTATTGGCCGGCTTAGCGGCAAGTCTAAGCAGACTGTCGATGCTGAAGGCCACATTGTCTCGCCGGGGTTTGTTGATGGTCATACCCATATGGACGCCCAAGTGTTTTGGGACCCTATTGGTTCCTGTTCTTCTTATCACGGTGTTACCAGTGTGGTCATGGGCAACTGCGGATTTACCTTGGCACCTTGTAAGCAAGAAGATGCGGATCTAGTGTTTAAGAACTTGGAACGTGCTGAGGATCTTTCTCGCGACGCCATGCTGGAAGGCATTGATTGGAGCTGGGAAACCTTTCCGCAGTTTTTAGATGCCGTAGATGACTTACCCAAAGGCATTAACTATGCAGGGTATATTGGCCACTCCGCACTGCGCACCTATGTGATGGGCGAGCGAGCCTTCGTCGACCAAGCCAGCGAAGACGAAGTGCGCAAAATGCAAAACATTGTTAAGGAAGCCATGGGCGCTGGCGCAATAGGCTTTTCTACTTCCCGAACCTTTAATCACCTAACTGCTGATGATCTGCCCGTGGCCAGTCGTATTGCTCATTGGGATGAGGTTCGCGCCATTGTTAATGCCGTAGGTGAAACCGGTAAAGGCATATTTGAAATTGCTGGAGAAGCACCGGGGCGCGACCCAGAACGGATTCGCGAGTATCAGCAGCGCCTGATGAATTTAGCAGTGGAATCAGGTGTACCACAAACCTGGGGCATGTTTAGCGTGCGTGCAGCCCCTGATCTTTGGCGTCCCTATTTTGATCTGTTAGATGAAACCGCAAGAGCCGGTGGGCGAATGTATGCCCAAGTGCATACCCGCGCGCTGTCAAGTTTGCTGTCTTTCCAAACTAATACACCTTTTGATAACTGGGAGTATTGGTCAGAATTTCGACAATTACCCTTGGCGGAACAAGCTGTGAAACTGCGCGACCCTGTGATTAAGGCCAAGCTAATAGAAGTTGCCAGTCGCGAGTACACCGGGCCACGGGTTGTCGGCGCTGAGGCCCGTCCGCCAGAGTGGGACTTTATTTACCCCATGGATGACATGGTGTACGACAAGCCTTCCATGGCACAACTCGCCAAAGAGCGAGGTAAGCACCCTGTTGAGTTAATGATTGATATGTCATTGGAAAGGGATTTCCATATGTTCTTCAGGCAGCCCATTGCCAACGAAAATCAAGACCATGTGCTAGAAATGATAAAGCACCCGCGCTCGGTAGTGACTTTTTCAGATTCCGGTGCTCATGTATCGCAGATTATGGATTCGTCTCTGCAAACACACCTGCTGAGTTACTGGGTGAGAGAGAAGCAGGCGTTGACGCTGGAAGAGGCAATTAAACAAATCACCTACAATACCGCCACCATGTGGGGCTTACATGACCGAGGTCTGCTGCGTGAAGGCATGGCGGCAGACTTGGTTGTTTTTGATGCGGATACTGTCGGCGCGAGGATGCCTGATGTGGTCCACGACCTGCCATCAGGGGCTAGGCGTTTGAAGCAAACTGCCGACGGCATAATGCACACGGTGGTGAATGGTGAAATTATGCTGACCAATAACGAGCACACTGGCGCTGTGCCTGGCCGCTTACTAAGAAGTTAAGTCGTATTGGCAGCTAACTTTGTTGGTTGAGTGGGGGTTAGCTGGGCGTGTATTGCCGGTGTAATTCACTTTTCCGGTGGGTGGGCCTTGATAAGCATGCGGTGCTAAGGCACCATGCTCCCATGCACCCGTAGTTCAACTGGATAGAATACCAGGCTTCGAACCTGGGGGTTGTAGGTTCGAGTCCTACCGGGTGCACCACTTCAATACACTCAATCAAATATCTAGATTGGGCAAGCCCATATTATTGCCTATTTCGCTGACGTTGCGGCTTCTTGGTAAATGCGCATTGGGACGATTTTTCTACAATAACCTTCCACCATAAAGTGTTATTTGCGCACTCCAAATCGCAGTCACGCAGAAGACCAAGCTGCACATTTATCCATTCTTCAGGTTAACTGTAAGAATGGGCGTGAATGCTTCAAAAACAAAATAGAGAGTGCAAAGCAGCGCACTTTGAGCCATTTGAGTGCAGCGAACTTAGGCCTTATTAGAGACCCAATTGGGGTTCAATCAATTGCTTTCTTAGGCCGCGACCGGCGCATACATTTTGCGCACTTTGCCCGCCAACACATAAACCATGAGGCCAGCCAAAAGAATACTTGAAGCATATGCTAAAGGTGGATAGACCATGCCATGTGCCTGCTCAGCTTGAGCCAAAAAGTCCATATTCCACAAATCTACAAGGTAGTTGGTGAGATAGCCAAAGGCAAAGGCAACGCCCACAACGCTAGAGAGGTAGGCTGCCAGTGCTCGATCGCCTAACTCTTTTTTGACCAAGCCTACAGTGGCTATATTGGTTGCTGGACCAACGAGCATAAATACCAAAGCGGCTCCGGGCGAGACACCGGAAAATAGTAGCCCTGCGGCAATTGGTGTAGACGCTGTAGCGCAGACATACATGGGTACCCCGACAAGTGCCATGACAATGAACGCCAGCAAGCCATCGCCCCACTGAAGTAAAAACTCGTTAGGAACATAAGTCTTAATGACGGCCGCAAAAACCAAGCCAATGAGCAACCAATGAGCGATATCTCTAACTAGGTCGATAAATGTGAAGCCTAAGCCAGCTTTCAATTTTTCAGTAAACGTTTCTTTTGTTGGAGCAGTACTGGCGCAGCAAGAGTCCTCTGTCTGAGCGCTTGAAGCGTTCGCTGAGTTATCTATTGTCGATGTTTCGTCCTTACCGACTAAGATGCCAGCAATAATAGCGCTGGTAATGGCTGCAATGGGGCGAATAACGGCCATAAACGGGCCGAGCATGGCATAGGAGATAGATATTGAGTCAACACCGGTCTCTGGCGTTGAGATTAGAAATGATGTCGTTGCTGCCTTAGAGGCACCACTTCGGCGCAAACCAACAGCTGCTGGGATAACGCCGCAAGAACATAGTGGTAGTGGTGCGCCGAATAGTGCCGCCTTGACGGTAGACATAAGACCCGGTTGCCCTAGGTGTTTGGCCATTAGTTGACTCGGCACAAAGACTTTCATTATGCCGGCAACAAATAGGCCCAGCATTAGCCAAGGCGCAGATTCAACAAATAGATGAATAAAATTTTCGACTAATAGCATAACTTAGGACCTAGTTGGTTTGCTCACTCAAGGCTTCGAGGATTGTGCAATGAGTCGCCGGTTCATCACCGCCACAGCACGCATCGCTGAGGGTTTGTAGAGATTTTTTAATGCGCTTAATTTCTGCAAGGCGCTGATTCACGATGGTAATTTTTGCGTCAACAAAGTGCTTTATATCATGGCAAGACTTTTCGTCTTTGGTGACTTCCAGTTCCAGTAATTGATGAATTTCGTTGAGGGTAAAACCGACTTCTTTGGCGCCGATGATAAAGCCGATGCGGTGCACGTCGGTTTCGGAGTACAGGCGATAACCAGCGTCGCTGCGGAGGCCGGGAGTAATAAGACCGTGTTTTTCGTAAAAGCGTAGAGTATCTCTAGATACCTTGGCTAGCGCGGCAAGTTCGCCAATTTTTAACATTGTATTGGATTCCATAGGGCCACTATAAACCCTAGAGTATGGTCTAAGGTCAATGGCTAAAATAGTAATTGCAATGAAGAGCGGCGAGATTAAAACCCTACCAATAGCGTGACCCAGGAGCACTTCGCCCCACATTTAGAAGTGTACTGAATTAGCTATGGTGTGACTTTGAGGCTTTGCTAGGTATCTGGAGCGGTGGTTTAAAATGTTCTTCTTAGTTTGCCGAAGCCAATTGTTGAATCTCAGTTGTTCAATCTAAATTGTTGAACTTAATTTGCAGAAACAAAGGTACCGAAAATTTTTCCAGTTTGAGCATAGTCCCATTAACTCTTTCTAATATTTTTTTGAAATAGCGCTGTGCTGTTAGGCGAGTATTTTCCACTAACTAGACCAAGCCTAAATTTGTGCTCCTTGGCGCTCCTCTGCGTCATAAGATCTTTGTCGGCGATCCTGCAACCTCTAGTTGCGCTAAATCTGCGGCGCGCAAGTCGTCATAACGTTTGTCTGTGAGTCAGTATAGACAGTCAAAAAAAACACCAAAAATTGACAATAAAATATGTCATAAATGACCGTTCCGCAGTGTTTGACAAAGAACTGCTAATAAACCATGGTTGGGCTATGGGTTCAGTGAGGGCTGAATCCTGTCGACATTTGCATTAGACCCTACTGTAAACTACAGAAGTCAGTGCAAGCCAGCGTTAGCGCTTGGCTTAGCATTGTTGGAGGGGACGAGGGTCAGGATGGCGGTGCCTGCTTAGGCGGCGTTGCGTCAAAGTTCTTTTCTCCTCTTGTTCGAGTTTTCGTTTGGCCTTTTTGGGGTGTCGGAATATTAATAAAAATAAGAGAGAGATCCATTGAAAAAAATTATTCCTATATTGGGAGGGGCAGCGCTTATTGTTGGAAGTTTTCAATTTGCGATTGCGGAAGAGAGTGATTCAGCGATAGAAGAGGTCATTGTGACCGGCTCCTATCTGAAGCGATCTTCTGAAGACTCCCCATCGCCACTCTCAGTGGTGACATCAGCCGATATCGAGGACTTAGGTGCTCAGGGTATGGCTGAGATCATTAATACAATGCCGTGGCAGTCGGGTAGTGAATCACGCTCGGCAACATTTAACGGTGCGGCCGGCCTAGGCCAAATGACGGTTAACCTGCGTAACCTTGGTATGTCCTCGACATTGGTCTTGGTTAATGGCAAGCGTAACGTAGCTACATTTTATGACGGTAACTCCAACGCAGCTGTAAATATTCAGGGTCTGGTTCCGACTATCGCGTTAGAACGTATGGAGGTTGTCAAAGATGGTGCGTCAGCGCTTTATGGCTCAGATGCTATTGCCGGCGTGGTTAACTTCATTACTAAGAAAAATTTTGAAGGATTTGATGTTCAATACGAATACACGACCATCGAAGAGGTTAATAAAGGCGATACCAATAATATTCAGATGATCTTTGGTGCTCAGGGCGATAGAGGCGGCGTTGTCTTCTCTGCAGGTTCTATGTCGCGCGGCATGGTAACGGTTGGCGATCTGTACTCTCGTCATGGTGGTTCGTCTGTATCTAGTACGGGACAACCTGGTCGTATGTATAGCACCGAGGATCCTGTTTGGGCAGCTAACGGTCTAAATCCTGGAGAAGCAGTAGAGGATGGAAAGTTTCCTCGTAATGCAGCAGGTACCAGTTTCGGTAATGCTGACCCAAGTTGTGAAGCTGCTGATGCTCTAGATGCTAAAGGCGGATCGGGCCTCTACGGGGATGGGGTTTTATGTGCATATGATTTTGGACCTTTTTTCCCCCTACAAGGAGATGAATCTACCCGTCAAATGTTTATGACAGGCCACTATGACCTCACAGATAAAGTGGAATTGTATTTTGAGGCGGGCTCTAACGGATCTGAGTTCTTCCGGTACAATTCTTTAAATCCGAATGCTGTTTCTTTGACTATTCCTACTCACCATTTAGGTTTGATTGAAGACGCGTCCAATAGAGGTATTGTTCCTCAGCCGTTGAGAAACGGAACACGAATGGCCGGGCGGACCGTCTATGACGCGGGAACTAGTGAGCGGCCATTAAACACGTATTCTCAGCTTGATCGATCAATGGATCGTCTGCAGATTGGGTCTAATGTCGAGTTAGATTTTGGTGGTGAAGAGTGGAATCTTGATGTGTCTTACTCGCGTTCTGTTTTCAATGGCCAGACAACTGAGTTGCAGGATACGCAGTCGGTAGAAATGGAGTTAGCGGTCAATGGCATGGGCGGACCCAATTGTGATCCGTTTAATGGCACTGCGGGCAGTGGTAACGCATCTTACGCAGCTTCTGGTGGTGATTTCGGCGCAGGAAACTGTTACTACTTTAACCCATTCGGTAATTCATTTGTGAATCCAGATGGCACACGTCAGACAGATCAGACGTTGGTCAATCCTGCAGAGTTATATGAGTATCTGTTAGGTCGTGTAACCTATGATACGCATTTCGAGCAAGATGTTATCGATGCAGTATTAGCAGGCACAATAGCGAACTTAGACTCTGGTCCCGTTGGATTGGCTTTGGGTTTTCAAAGACGTGTTGATTATGGCCGTACGCTTTACGACGCGACCATGAACTCAGGTAACTTAGACTTCGTCTACGGTGCAACAGACTGGTCAGGTGAATTGACCAACACTGCAGTGTTTGCGGAAATTGGCCTGCCTATTGGCGAGTCCATAGACGTTAACGCAGCAATCCGCTACGAAGACTTTGATGAGCTGGGTGTGGATACAACAGATCCTAAGATCACCGTTCTGTGGCGCGCCACCGATACGATCACAGCCAGAGCATCTGCGGGTTCCTCTTATCGTGTAGGTTCCATTCAGCAGTTGTTCGGCCGTGTAACCACGGTTCACAACATGACTGATTATAATGGCTCATCTGCGTACAAGCCTTCGTTAACAGTAGGTAGTGATCAGCTGAAGCCTGAAAGCGCTGAAATGTGGAACGTTGGTTTTTCATGGGTGCCAGAAGGCACACTTGAAGGACTGCAGATTGATGCGGACTACTATTCTTACGAGTATGAAGACATCCTCTCACGTGAGAGTTATCTGTCTATTATTGCTGCTGACAATGCTGCCCTGAACGCTGCTATTGATGACGGACAAACCGTAACTCAAGCAATTGCTGCGGGTGTTGGTAATCGGACGCAAGTTTTGCGAACAGGCGCTGGCGCTATCCTTCGGGTACTACCAGACTTTGTTAACCAGAACTCTGCCGAAATCAGTGGTTTAGACATTCAGGCAAGTTACTCTTTTGATAACTCAATGGGTGCTTGGAAGGCTGGCTTAGCCGCTGCATGGGCGCAAGAGTACAAGGTTGCGGGTCAAAAAGACGCGGTTGGCATGTACAACGTCAAGAACCCTGTGACACCTCGTCGTGCTCTTCCTGAGTGGAAGATCAACGGTACTTTGAATTGGAGCAATAACAACCATCGCGCATATGCGGTTGTTCGTTATATCGACGGTTACGAAGCGACACTGTCTGACGAGCCAGCTTCAGGCTTCTGGAAAAACACTATCAAGATTTTCCTTGATGATGCAACTTCAGCTGAATACTACAACGCAAATGTTGATAGTTGGGTAACGGTAGATGCTCAGTACACCTACACGCTCCCTGAAGTTTCTTTCTTGAGTTCTAGCTCAGTTACTGTTGGTGCGAAGAACTTGTTGGACGAAGAGGCCCCTTGGGTGCCTAACAACACAAGTTACGATCCAGTAACTCACGACTTTAGAGGCCGTGTTTGGTACTTCAGAGTTGGTGCTAGTATGTAATTTGGGATAGCCCCAATACATAAAGGAAGGCCCCGTATTTCGGGGCCTTTTTTTATCCGCGAAAAAATTTTGCTGATAGCGTGATGGATTGAGTCAATAAGCCATCAGGCACAAAGAATTGTTTTACCCTGTTAGCTAAAGAATGTAATGGAGAGAATGTATATGAGATCAATAACTAAACCCGCACTGATTCTGTTAGGCCTTGTTTTTACCGGCAATAGTTATGCGCACGATACGGGTAATTGTGCTCAGATTGAGTCCGTTCTTGAGCGTCTAAACTGTTATGACAGCAACGCCAAGGTTGATATTAGCCAGGCAATTGAAGAGTTAGAGTTGGCTCGCGAAGCCGCTCTGCAGGCGACTGCAGCGCTAACGCAAGCTCAAGCAGACGCCGAGGCGCAAGCGCAAGCCCAAATCCAAGCCCAAATCGAAACTAAGGCCAAAGCAGACGCTGAAGCCGCAAATGAGCAGAAAGTTGCTGCAGCGACTAGCGCAAAGTCGTCGTTTTTTTCCCGTCCAGAAGAGTTCTCTGCTGAGTTTTCTGCAACCATCAAGGTAGTGAATAAAGATAAAGCCAAAATTTTGGTTTTGCTCAGCAACGGTCAAACTTGGCAGATCCAAAAAAATCATCTAGTGACCTTCAAAGTCGACGATAGCGTTGTTGTTAAGCAGGGACTGGTAGGTGGGTACACAATGCGCGTGACAGGCGGCGGTAGTTATCGAGTTAAGCAAATGCTGTAGTGGCCGAAGGTTTGAACTTTGCTTGGTAAGACAGTTCAGGCCTGACGGCATAGCCTGACGATATAGCCGATTACTTTGACGGTAAAAATCCTTAACTAACGGATTGCCTTGGCCTGCTAAATTTGTCGGGTATGAACAGGAGAGTTAGTTATGCCCATCGCAACACCTTTAGCGGGTACCACATTATTTTTTGGCTAGGTTTATAACGGGCCGTATTGTGGGTTTTGGCCGCTCAGGCGAGCGCGCAGGTGACTAAGGGTGAATCACCCAAAGGTGAAACGCTGCGAGGGCACAGTAAAGAAGTGCCTACTCAAAGAACTTGTTCCGCATGTTGATGTGCTGGTGGAAAACGTCTCACCCGGGACATTGGCAAAAGAGGGCTTGGGTAGCGATGTGCTGCAGCAGATCAACCCACGTTTGGTTTATGCGGCGAGTACTGGGCATGGCGGCATGGGTCCCAACTGAGATTACCTCGGGATGGACATTACTAGGTGGTCTGATGAGGGCGCAGAACAGGCCGCATTGTCTTTTCACACACCTTTGAGATTCCAAGGCCAAACGCCGCCAGAGCTCACAAGTGTTCCGCATTTGGGTGAAAATACCGCAGCGGTTTTGGGGCAATTTTTACAGCTGTCACCAGAGCAGGTTGAGCAACTGCGCCAAGACGAAGCGCTCTGATTGGTCTGGGGCAACCTCAGCAGCTGAGTGGCGGCGTGCCGCCTAATTGCATTTCATCACGTGGGCTTATAACAATATAGTAAGTGTCCTCTATGCTGCTTTGGGTTCGTATTAGCTCAGTTTCTTTAGCGCGAACACCGGCAAAAATGTCTTAGACATCTTGGACGCTGCTTGGCCGTCAATTGTTGGCTTGTTTACGCATGTGATAAGCTTTCCCACTATTTTTTACAGTAGCAACGCACCATGACTACCAAATTTGATTCAATTGAAGACGCTTTAGCTGCTATCCGCCAAGGAGAAATGGTGGTGGTTGTGGACGACGACGATCGCGAGAACGAAGGTGACCTGATTATGGCGGCAAGCAAGGCTACCGCCAGCGCAGTGGCTTTCATGATCCGTCATACCAGTGGTATTTTGTGCACACCAATTTTGCAAGAGCAAGCTACCCGCTTACACCTAGATCCCATGGTGGGTCGCAATGATGCGCCAATGAGTACGGCCTTCACTGTATCAATTGATTACAAACAGGGCCTGACCACGGGCATATCAGCGGAAGAACGTGCGGCTACGACGCAAGCGTTAGCCAACAGCAATGTCGGTCCTGAAGACTTCGTGCGTCCCGGACATATTTTTCCCTTAGTGGCTCGTCAGGGTGGTGTGCTGGTTCGCTCAGGTCATACTGAAGCAGGCACTGACTTAGCAACCTTGGCAGGGTTGCCGCCAGTCGGTCTATTGGCCGAGTTGGTGAACGACGATGGCACTGTGCAGCGTATGCCGCAGTTGCTGGAATTTTCAGCAAAACATAACCTGAAAATCATCACCATTGCAGATTTGATCGCCTACCGACAACAGCGTGAACAGTTGGTTGAGCGTAGCCATGAGTTTTCCGTAAAGACCAATATCGGCGAAGCTCAAGCCTATGCTTACAGAACAAAATTCGAAGACGCTGAGCACTTGGCGATTGTGTTTGGTGATATCAATGCTATGGATTCAGTGCCCGTCCGTATTCATAGAGAAAAGGTGGTTGAAGATATTTTTGGCACTCAAGGCGGTGGTCATACGACGAATATTTTGAATTCAGCCCTGAGTCGAATTGAAGCCCTGAACGGTGGTGTGCTTATTTATCTGCGCACTGGATTTGTCGGTGTGCCACACGAAAATTTCGCTTCTCAGAGTAAAGAAGAGGAGCGTCGCAGCGAGTGGCTTGAAGTGGGTGTTGGTGCACAAATATTGCGCGACCTAAACGTCAGTAAAATTCGCCTAATCACTGGCAGAGATGTTGACTATGTAGGCGTTGAAGGGTTTGGATTAACCCTTGAATCTACCGAGATGCTTTAATCTAAAAGTATCTGCATGTTCTGAGTCTTAGTCCGCCACAGTTTCTCTGTGGCACTGGTTCTTTTAGCGTCTAGCGTCGATATTGAAAGATTGCACGTTTGTTTTCCGCTCCTACATAGACTACTCGTATATCTTCAGTGTGCACTCGGCACGCTGAACAGCGCAGCTTTGAGCGTATTTGTTTAACCTTAGTTTGCCCGCCAAGTTTTTTAATTAGCGCACTGATGTCTAATTGTGTGTTGCGTTGGCAGCCTTCACATATGGCGTGCAGGTGGAAACTGTCGATTAGATCGCTCAGGGTCTGCATGTCTGTAGCCTCTTTGATTGGGTGAAAAGGCAATTTACTGTACAAATATACAGTATGCTTTGGCAAGCGAAATTTGTCTTTTTGTTAACTATTGGTGTTCAAAGTTCTACTCTCAGGCGGCTCTTCGGTTGTTTGCGCGCTCCCAGTTAATGTTGCGAACAAGCGCATTTCTTTGGCGCAGAATATTGCTAATTGATGGCACCATCGCGGTATCATGGTCCCTTGTCATTACGCTAAGTTAGCCCCATGCAAACTCATACTTCGCCCGCGAATAACGTCCCAATACAAGCCATCGCTATTACCCTTGGAGATCCGGCAGGCATTGGTCCTGAAGTGGTTGTTAAAACCCTCCTATTGCACCCTAAGCCTGCACACCCTTGGTTGCTCATTGGTAATTTGTGGTCGTTAGAAATGGCGGCGGCAATGCTCAATGTGACGCTACCCTCAATTCATATGGTAGGTGATCTGCAAGAGGTGCAGGGCGGCCTGAATATGTTCGATTTAGGCCATGAGTGTCCGGTGGATTTTGCGCTTGGCAAGGTTCAAGCGGCCTGCGGGTTTACTGCCGTGGCTGCAGTGGAAACTGCGGCTAAGGCCTGCCTTGCTGGGCAGGTGGCGGCAATGGTCACGGCGCCAATTAACAAAGAAGCCATTCACGCGGCGGGTTATGTGAATGATATAGGCCATCAGGAAATATTGGCTAGGCTTTCAGGGGTGGAACGCACAGCAACCATGCTGATGACGCCTGGGCTTAAGGTAGTGCATCTTTCCACCCACAAATCTCTGATTAAAGCAGCCCAGTACGTTACTCAAAAAACGGTTTTTGCCAAGTTGGATTTAATTCATGAGACCTTAACGGCTTGGGGTCTGCCACAGCCCCGCATAGCAGTGGCTGCATTGAACCCTCATGGCGGTGAAGGTGGATTATTGGGCCGCGAAGAAATTGATGCCATTGCGCCCGCCGTGGTTCAGGCCCAAGGCAAAGGCTTCAATGTCACCGGGCCATTGCCAGCAGATTCAATATTTAACCGTGCCATTGACGGCGAATTCGATGTGGTATTGGCTCTGTATCACGACCAAGGCCACATTGCGATTAAGGTACATAACTTCCATGAGTCGACGACGGCAACCCTGGGTATACCTTTTGTCCGTACTTCGGTAGATCACGGCACTGCGTTTGATATTGCTGGACAGGGTCTTGCCGATGCCACTGGGTTGGTCGCAGCCATTACCGCTGCCGAAGCCATTGTCAGCAAAAACCTGGCTTCTTTATAAGCACATTCACATTAGTCTGTGTAAAAAGTCACGCTATCCGAAACCGCTTCGCCGTCACTCACAAATCGGCGCATCGACCCTCTTCAGGAGCGCCTTTAGGCGGTGCTATTCAAGGTTATGTAAACAGATTTATCTGCATATTTATCTGTATATTAGGGATTGTTTATTTTGCCGGGTAGAGGCGCCTATGGCACACTCCATCTATTGCAAAACGTATTACTAATTAGAGGGGAAATGCCATGAAAGCAGCAGTTTTTCGTGAAGTGAATCAACCTATGGAAATCGAAGAGATTTCTGTTTCCAAGCCGGGCCCTAGAGAAGTGCTTATTCGCACCAAAGCGGCGGGTATATGTCACAGTGATTTGCACTTTTGGAATGGCAGTTATCCTGGCCAAGTGCCTATGGTGTTGGGTCACGAGAGTGCCGGTGTGGTTGAACAGGTAGGTAGTGATGTTCATTACGTTAAGCCCGGCGATCATGTAATTACCTGTCTTTCGGTTTTCTGTGGTCATTGTGAGCAGTGCTTAACTGGGCACATGTCTTTGTGCAAAGAGCCAGAGACCAATAGATCTCAAGATGAACCACCTCGCCTTAGTCACAACGACAAACCGTTAACTCAGTTTGCTCAGCTAGGTTCTTTTGCTGAGATGATGCTAGTACATGAACACGCCTTGGTTAAAGTACGCGAAGATATGCCTATGGACCGAGCCGCTCTAATTGGCTGTGGTGTAACCACCGGTATTGGTGCAGTTATTCATACAGCTAAAGTAGAGCCAGGCAGCACTGTTGCTGTTATTGGTTGTGGCGGTATTGGCTTGTCTGCGATTAACGGCGCAGCACTAGCTGGCGCGGCAAGAATTATTGCCGTAGATATGGTGCCATCTAAGCTCGAACTGGCGCGTAAGTTTGGTGCTACTGACGTAGTAAATGCCAGTGATGGCGAAGCCGTAGGTAGCGTCATTGAGATGACTGGTGGTGGTGTGCATTACTCCTTTGAAGCCATCGGTCTTAAAGCAACCGCAGAACAAGCTTTCCAAATGTTACGTGCCGGCGGTACAGCTACTGTCATTGGTATGATTCCTCCGGGTCAGATGGTTTCTCTACACGGTGTAGATTTCTTGTCGGAGAAAAAGATTCAGGGTTCCTTCATGGGATCGAATCGTTTCCGTGTTGATATGCCACGGTTTATCGACTTTTACATGCAAGGCAAATTGCATTTGGATGATCTAATTTCAAATCGCATTGCATTGACCGATATTAATGAAGGCATGGAAGCCCTTAAATCTGGTGAGATCGCGCGTAGCGTGATTATGTTCGACTAGATATTAGACCGGTAAGCTAACCAATAAATCGATTCAATAAATCGTTAAGGGGATTTTATGCGCTGGCTTTCATTTGTCCGCAATGGCCATAGTACCTATGGCTATGTAGTTGTTGACGCAGCAGGTAACGAAGGCGTTGTGGATGTTGGCGCTAAAGTAGAGTATCCGACGCTTCGTTTGGCTATTGCGGCTCAAGCCCTTGATACCTTGCCGGCATCCTGTGGTGATCAGGCAGACTTACCTCTGCAAGGTCTGGAATACGCGCCAACCATCACTGATCCGGCAAAAATCCTCTGTGTTGGACTGAATTATAAAGAGCACCAGGAAGAAACTGGTCGCGGTGGTGAGGGGTTCCCGACGATTTTTGTGCGTTTTGCAGCTGCGCAAATGGGTCACTTGCAACCTATGGTTAGACCCATCGAATCTGCGACTCTAGATTTTGAAGGCGAGATTGCCATGATTATTGGCAAAGGTGGTCGGCGCATCAGTCGCGCAAATGCCCTCTCTCACGTGGTGGGTTTTGGTATTTATAACGACGGCAGCGTACGCGAATATCAGCGTCAAACTAGCCAATTTACCCCGGGCAAAAACTTCTCTAACACCGGTGGCTTTGGTCCGTGGATGATGACAGTGGACGAAATTGGCGATTTGTCTCAGATGGAAATTACAACTCGTCTAAATGGCGAAGTAATGCAGCATGCTCCAGCGAGTCTGTTGGTCCACGGTTTTGCTGAACTCATAGAATACTGTTCAACATTTATCGACCTTGAACCGGGTGATGTCATTGTTACCGGTACGCCGGGTGGCGTAGGCGCTGCGCGTAAGCCACCAGTGTTTATGGATGATGGCGATCAAATTGAGGTTGAAGTAAAACCTATTGGTATTTTGCGCAATCCTGTTGTGGGTGAAAATTAACAGCTATGACTATTGGGGTGCATAACCGGTGAAGTTTGGTATAGGTCAAAGTGTTCCTCGTTCTGAGGATCCGCGATTGATTACAGGTCAGGGTGAATACACCGATGACATCACCCGCCCGAACCAACTTTACTTAAGAGTTTTAAGATCGCCCTATGCACATGGCCATATTACAGAGCTGGATATTGCCGACGCTTTGACCAGCCCTGGTGTTAAAGCGGTCTACCTTGCTAAAGACATTGCACATCTTGGTACCTTGCCTTGTAGAGCTGTGCTCAAAGATGCCCACGGTAATGCCGCCTTTATTCCCGACCGCCCAATACTTGCCGAAGGTAAGGTGCTATTTGTTGGTCATGCTATTGCCGCAGTGATCGCAGATTCGCCAGAGCATGCAGAAAATGCCGTTGAGGCAATTCTGCTCAGTGTGGACGATATTCCAGCATGTGCCGATCCCAGGCGGGCGTTAGACCCAGATACCCAGCCATTGCATGATGCGCACAAATCTAATCTTTGCGTGCACTTTGAGAAAGGCGAGAGCCAGTTAGTAGATGAGGCCCTAGAGGCTAGTGCGCATAAGGTTGTTATCGATTTGGTGAATAATCGTGTTGCACCAAGTCCATTGGAACCACGGGCTTGTTTGGCTGAACCAACGGACGAGGGTTATACCTTATATAACCCCAGCCAAGGTGCCGTAGCTCAGAAGATGATTCTGACGAAAATTTTTTCTTTTGCTAAGCATCAACTTAGACTGATTTCTCCAGATACCGGTGGCGGTTTTGGTATTCGTGGAGAAATTCATCCTGAGACTTGTCTAGTTCTTTATGCAGCGCAACAATTAGCTGTGCCGGTGAAATATACCGGTGACAGATCAGAAATGTTTCTCAGCGATTCCCATGGCCGTGATAATTTGACCCAGGCCACCGCTGGTTTTGACAGCCAGGGCCATTTGACCGCCTTGCGCGTTGAGACAACTGCAAATTTAGGCGCTTTTTGCTCGGCAGCGGGACCCTTTGTACCCACTATGGCCGGCGGCCGTATTGTGGGAACTGTATATCGAATTCCTCATGTCCATCACTCTGTGCGTTGTGTGTATACCAATACTATGCCCGTTGCTGCCTATCGCGGAGCTGGACGCCCAGAAGCCTGCTATGTCATGGAACGTCTCATGGAAGTTGCGGCAAAGCAGTTAGCAATAGATTCTATTGCGCTACGTAAACTTAACTTTATTAGTGCCGCTGAGATGCCCTATACGTTGCCGTCAGGGGTTACCTTGAGTAGTGGTCAGTTTGCGCAGACCCTAGATTTAGCCCTTTATAATTCCGATTGGGCTAGCTTTGCAGCCCGCCAACAAGACAGTCAGGCTCGTGGACTTATGCGTGGACGTGGGTTGGGTTTTTATGTCGAATCAAGTGGCGGTGGGCCTGAAGAAGAAGCACGTATTACCATTCACGATGACGGTGCAATCGATGTTGTGGTGGGGACCTTTTCCCACGGCCAAGGCCATCGTACAACGTATGCGCAAATTTTAAGTGAAACGCTCGATGTGGATTTTGACAGTATTAATATCATTCAGGGTGATACAGATGCGGTCCATTTTGGTGGCGGTACTGGTGGGTCTCGCTCCTCCCAGATGGGTGGAATTGCGGTCCAACGAGCGGCCACGGGGGTGCTTGAGGATGCCAAGGTCATCGCTGCGGAAATGCTGCAAGCTGCGCTGCCAACGGTGTCTTACGCACACGGGGTGTTCAGTGCCTCGACCACCGACTCCCAAGTGAGTTTGCCCCAAGTTGCCAAGGCTGCCAAAGGAACACAGTTTGGTGGCACTGGGCTGACCAAATTACTCCGCTACAATCGCGGTGAAGGGTTTACCTTCCCCAATGGGTGTCATGTAACCGAAGTCGAGGTGGAACCTGAAACTGGCGTTGTAAACGTGGTTGCCTATACCGCCGTCGACGATTGCGGACGCGTCATTAATCCGCTGCTAGCAACCGGACAGGTACATGGTGGTGTGGTTCAAGGTATAGGACAAGCGTTGTTTGAGAACGTTGTCTATAACGACGATGGGCAGCTATTGAGTGGGAGCCTGATGGATTACACAATGCCCAGAGCGTCTCAAGTAGGTGATATCCATGTGAGCTTTAACGAAGTATTAGACCCCAATAACGAGCTTGGTGTAAAAGGGATTGGCGAGGGTGGCGCTTGTGCTGCACCGTCTGCTGTTGTTAACGCGGTATTAGACGCACTGGCACCGCTAGGTGTTGAATCCTTAGATATGCCACTGACGCCAGAGCGTGTTTGGCGCAGTCTACCCAGGTAATTGTCTTGCTTCTTGTTGCCTAAACCATTGTTCTAGCCGCAGGTTTAGATATTCGCGAAATAGCTTTTTGCGGATATCTAGCTGAGGTCTTTTCTTTTTCTTTTTTCGCTTCTTGACAGGCCAGTCGTGTCAGCCAATAGTGCTAAGACTTGGTCTTGGAGGGCTGGGTGGCTGAGTTTGTACAGAAGACGTTCGAGCGGCCTTTGCTGTGGTAGTTGGTATTTCCCGGTACGGGTTAGCTAACGGTGGTTAGCTCAGAATATCTTTTTAAATCCCTCCAATTTTTTGTTTTTTAGGAGGTTCTATGTCTAGTTTTACCGGTGCAGATTTAGTTGCAGATGCTTTAGCGCAACTTGATGTGGAGCACGTCTTTGCCATTGTCAGCATACACAATATGCCAATACTGGATGCAATAAATCGCCTCGGCATAACCAAGATCATTGACGTACGTCACGAGCAAGCTGGTACCCACGCAGCTGATGGCTACGCACGTGCCAGCGGCAAGCTGGGAGTAATGATTGCATCTACCGGCCCAGGCACTTCAAATACAGTTACCGGCCTCTACGAAGCGCAGTATGGGTCGTCGCGGGTGCTAGTGATTACGGGTCAGGCTGAAACAGCGTTCTATGGGCGAGGTCTAAGTTATATTCACGAAGCCGAAAATCAGGTGGCTATGCTGGCTTCTGTGTGTCGTCGGGTGGAAAGTCCGCGCCATGTAAATCAGCTGGGCAGTGCGCTTAGCGCCGTTATTGACGACATGTTTACTGGTCGAGGCGCGCCGGGTGCAATTGAGATACCCATAGATATTCAGTATGCAGATACTCAAGCCATGCAAATATCGTTGCCAAGCAACCAAGCGTATGTAGCTGATGATAATGCGATAAATAATGTTCTTGAGGCCCTTAGTCAATCCTCCAAGCGCATCATTGTCGCCGGCGGCGGCGTGATTGCCGCAAATGCCCATAAAGAACTGCTGGCTTTGGCAGAAATGCTCGATGCACCTGTTTTGACCACGATAGATGGGCGCGGTGTTATTCCTGAAGACCACCCACTGTGCATGGGTAATTATTACAACTCAGCAGGCATCTATAATGCGATTCAGGGAGCAGACTTAACCTTAGCCATAGGCACCAAATTCGCTGTGGGTGTAGATGGCCAATTCGCCCATCAAACCCCGCCGGGAAAACTGCTGCATATTGATATTGATGGCAACATGATCGGTCGCACCCATCAGGCCCATATTGGTGTCATCGCGGACGCTAAGTTGGCTTTGCAGTCCATCAATGCTGGCAGCACCGATACATTACCTAACGATGGTCAATTCAATGCGCAACTCTGGGAGTCTAGGGACGGCGTGCGCAACGCCATGCGTGCCCGTCTGGGCGAAGATTGGCCCCAGGTGATGGATTGTATTCGCGAAAAATTGCCCAGAGACAGTGTGTTTGTCCGAGACCAGACCATCTCTGCCTATAACTGGGGTAATCAGCAGTTTCCTATCCTTGAACCGCGTACTTCAATAAGCCCCACCTCCGGCGCAATCGGTCCTGGGTTTCCCATGAGTGTGGGTGCAGCTGTTGCCACCAACCGAAAAACGGTGGTTATCCACGGTGACGGCGGCTTTATGTTTCATGCCACTGAGTTGGCCACTTGTGCGCAGTATCAGGTGCCGCTGATTATTTGCGTATTTAATGATTCGGGCTACGGCATTTTACGTTGGTTGCAGCAAAATCGTTTTGGTCGGGTTAATGAAACCGATCTAGGGAAAGTGGCCTTTGCTCAGATGGCTCAAAGCATGGGCGTTCCGAGTCAACGCGTTGCCAGTGTTGAGGCGTTTGCTGCGGCCATGGATCTCGCTTTACAGACCACTGGGCCTTATCTAATTGATGTCGATATGGAGCATTTCGCCCCCATGGAAATATCTTTGATGCCTAAGCAAAAGGTGGAAGTAGATATACGCGACTAAATATTGCGCCTTACTTTGCTGGTTTGGAGGTTGTTGTGGGGGCTGTTGTGGGCGTTTTGTGGCGCTGGTTGCGGAAGGCTCATTGAGTGTAGGGGCGAACAATGTCGTCGCTTTGTACGGGTTTTGTCAGTCTCGGTGAAGTGTAGAGACAATTAATGAGAGACTGTGCTGTGCAAGGGTGGGGGTGTTAATCAGTGCACTAGCAACGAGAGCAAACTTTCTCTCGTTGCTAGTGATGTCAATACAGTGCTGCTAAGACCCTAAGACCCTAAGACCCTAAGACTTAAGACTCTAAGAGCTAAACCTAAAACGTCAAAAGCCCTGTATGGATTCCATTGGCGTATTGCTATTGTGCTGCTAATGATTGGTTATAGCGCACCAAATAGACTGCGCCTGCGGTGTCGTCCGAAATCAGCAGGTGACCTTCTTTGGTCTGCAGCACATCATTGGGTCTGCCCCAAGCTTCCTCACCTTCTAACCATCCTTGAATAAAGGGTTCGTATGTTGGCTTACCTTCCACGTCCAATGTCATAAGGGTGATCTGGTAGCCCACTTTAGAGCTGCGGTTCCACGACCCTCTTTCGGCGACAAAAAGCGCATTGTTGTACTGGGCAGGAAACTTGGTACCAGTATAAAAGGTCATACCAATAGGGGCAGAGTGCGCTTGGATGCGTACCGTTGCAGGTTCGAAGTCATGCGTGGCTGCTTCTTCATGGTCGCCAAATTCTGGGTCCTTGATTAAGCCCGGCGCTTCACTTGCGTCGTTCGAGTGGACGAAAGGGTAACCAAAGTGCAGTGGCTTGGAGTTTGTTGCTGGAATGATGTTGAGTTCATCTGCTGGAATGTCGTCGCCCAAAATATCTCGACCATTATTGCTTACCCATAAGTCTTTGCTTTCTGGGTGCCATGCGAAACCCACAACATTTCTTAGACCCTCGGCAATGATCTCGGTCTTGCCAGTTGATGGGTCCATACGCAGCATTGTGGCAAAGCGCTTATCTTCAGAGAGGCAGATATTGCAAGGGGCACCAACGGGTACGTAAAGCATGCCGTCTTCGCCAAACTTTATGTACTTCCAACCGTGGTGAGCCTTAGTGGGTAGTGTATCGGTGACTACATCAAACTGAGGGTTGGCTTTTATCTTGTTTTCGATATCGTTTATGCGCAGCACTTTGGAAACCGCTGCGATGTATAGGTCACCATTTGCTAGGGCCAGGCCACTGGGCTCATTAAGGTCGCTAAATAAAGTTACCACCTTTGGGTTTGTTGCTGTTAGAGCATTTGGCACTGCGTACACATTGCCTGACTTGCGTGTGCCGATGATCAGCGTGCCGTTATCCGTAAGGGCCAGTTGTCGTGCTTTAGGTACTGAAAAGGGCAGTTTCGTCACGCTGAAGCCAGCGGGCGCTGTAAGCCTGGGTTCTGCTTGAGCTGTGAGCACTAGGCCACCTAAACCCAATGTAAATATCAGGGCTTTGCTCATGGTCAAAATTATCGATCTGCTAGTCAGCTCAGATCTTGCTGCAGCTGTGGCGTTTTGGTTTTTCATTATTGGTACCTTATCGGTTTTTTCTTTCTTGTTTTTCTTTCTTGTTTTCTAGCAACTGTTGTCGCCGCACATTCTCACACTCCCAAGGACTATTCAATGCCATGACCTGTTGACCTTACAATTCAGTGTGAGCAGAAATATCTTACCTATCTGCTTGGTTTACGCAGCACTTTCCCGCAGAGTTCGCATATGCCCTCAGCCCTAACCGACAAAGTTAAAGAGACAATCCAAACTGCTTATCGCACTTGGTTGGAATCCAGAGATTTCAAGCCACGCCGTGGTCAGCGAGAAATGATTGCACAGATTGCGCGCACGTTAGCTGGTGATGGCGACAGGGTCGCTGTGGTGGAAGCAGGTACGGGCACCGGTAAGACCGCAGCCTATTGTTTAGCGGCCATTCCAGTTGCACAAAGCTTGGGTAAGACCGTAGTACTCAGTACAGCCACGGTAGCCCTGCAAGAACAAGTGGTGCTGCAAGATTTACCGGATATCAAAGAACGGGCAGGGCTTTCCTTTAGCCTCAGTTTGGCCAAAGGCCGTGGCCGCTACGTATGTCTAAAGCGTCTCGATGACCACCTGAAGTACCAAGAACAGCAGGCCATTCCTATTTTCGATGTGTCTGATGAAGACCATACGGTACTTTACCAAGAAATGCTCAGCCGCTATGGCCAGGGTGCTTGGGATGGCGAGTTCGACAGCTGGCCAGAATCTATGGCGGATGGCGCCTGGTCTACAGTGACCACAGACCATCGCGGTTGTAGTAATAATCGCTGCTCATTTTTTAAGCAATGCCCGTTCTTCCGCGCTCGCGGAAATTTGGAGGGCTCTGATGTCATTGTAGCCAACCACGACTTGGTACTTTCTGATTTAGCTTTGGGGGGCGGTGCAGTTTTACCCGCGCCAGAAGACTGCATTTATATTCTTGATGAAGCCCATCATATTGCAGATAAAACCCAGAATCATTTTTCCACCAGCGCACGCATTAACAGCACCCACCAATGGCTAGATAACGTCAATAACATTCTTAGTTCGTTGACTCAGCGCTTTGCGCGCCCACACAATTTGCTCGCCTTGGCCACCAGTGTGGCGGGCGAAACCGTCGCCCTGCAATCTATGTTCGAGGCATTGTCTGCTGGTCTTAACATCATGCCATTCGAGACTAAGGACGAAGATCGCGAGATATATCGGTTCCCTTTAGGTGAAGTCCCAGAGACGTTGATGGATCTCTCGCTGGCTACCTTACCGTCAATGAACAAACTTTGTGACGATCTAGAGCGGGTCCACGAACTTTTGCAAGAAGCAGTTGCTGGCAACCTAGATTGGGAAAAAGCTTTTGAGGCGGAAGATTGGTTGCTACCGGTAGGCCAATTACAAAGTCGTGCCTTGGCCACTAAGGCTTTACTGGAAGATTATGCCAGTGGGTCTAAGCAACAACGGCGCTATGCCCGTTGGCTGAACAGAAATTCTTATGATGTGGAGATGGTCAGCGCACCCATTGAGCCTGGGCACATCCTCCAAGAGGTACTTTGGCAGCGCTGCTATGGCGCTGTTTGTACATCGGCAACCATTACCGCCTTGGGGCGATTTGACCGCTTTATTGAAAGGGTAGGGTTGAATGTGGAAGTGCCAACATTGGTTATTGCCAGCCCATTTAACTATCCAGAAATTGCCACTTTTCATGTGCCGAGTATGCAATCAGATCCCCGAGATTTTGAAGCTCATAGCGCGGAAATCACAGAACTTCTGCCCGACTTGTTAAAGCGAGAAGAGTCCGCGCTGGTATTATTCACTTCGTGGCGGCAGTTGAATGCCGTAGTAAAAGCGTTACCGAAAAAGCTCTCCGACGGTTTGTTAGTGCAAGGAGATGGCAGTAAGCAAGCGTTAATCGTCGAACATAAACGGCGGGTTGATGCCAAAGAAGGCTCGTACCTTTTTGGTCTTTCGAGTTTTTCCGAGGGGCTAGATTTACCCGGCGCTTATTGCCGCCATGTAATTATTGTCAAATTACCTTTTGCTGTGCCCGATGATCCCATTGACCAAGCTATTGCTGAATGGGCTGAAGCCCGTGGGCGTAACGCGTTTTATGAAATTTCAGTGCCAGACGCGGCGCTGAAATTGGTGCAAGCTTGTGGTCGCCTAATTCGTCATGAAAATGATTTTGGCACCATTACCATGCTCGACAAACGTATAGTTACCCAACGGTATGGTCGCGCGCTGATAGAGTCGCTACCACCCTTCAGGTTAGATCTGCCCAGTAATATGCCCTAGCAAAGGCAGCGTCTAGAACTAAGAGACCATAGCTTGGAACTTGGAGTTTAGAACTTCGAGCTTTGCGATTGATCTTATCCCCTTAGGTACAAGATAAGCTCAATTTTTTTGTTAGGCGCTGGCCTCGCGCCAAAGAAAAGGTACCAATACTGAGGCTAGGGCTATTTTCAGGATGGCACCGGGCATCAAACCAATTAGACTATTCAGAACTTGTTCGCCACTCCAGCTATAAGTAAGCGTTAGCCAGAACATGCCCAGTAGTAAAATCACACAGGTGCCTATAATCATTGCGCACAATGCCCAACGAACAGTTTTCCCCCAGCCTAATTCGCCAAGCCAACCAACGGTCCATGCAGCCACGATGAAACCAATCAGGAAGCCGCTAGTTGGAGTGGTTAATAACGCAAAGTCTGCGGATTTTTCACTGCCGCCTGCTAGTACTGGTAGACCGAGTATTGCAGCGATTAAGTAAACGATAGCTGTTAGTGCGCCAAGCCAGCGGCCAAAAGCCATACCAATAACCAATACTGCGAAAGTCTGCATGGTCACCGGTATGGGGTAAAAGGCAATTTGGATTTTTGCAGAGATGCTGATAATCAGCACTCCCAGTATTACTAAAAGTGCAGATAAAAACAGCCGCCCACTTATCTGATTCGGCCAATAGAGCGCCACTAGGCTTTTTATTGAAGCAGAAGGTTTCACGGTTGTTAGCTAGTCCAAATGGAGACAAGCAAAGTAAACGTGATTATGGAGCCAGGTATGTTATCGCCCCGCCCAAAGGTTGAGAAAACTATACCAAGGGCGGTTCTAATGGGCCTTTACGCCGGTGGCCGAGTTACTTTTTGAACGCTAAAGAGTCTTCTAATAACCGTCCTTCGCTGGGCGTTTGCTCAAACTTACCTGGGCTAAAAATGAGTATGCGCTCAGTTTTCAAACGCTTGAGGATATCTTGCATAAACTCGCCCATCTCAGCCTTGCTGAGTTTCTCTACCGCTGCGGCAATTTGTTCATTTGAGTCGAAGTTGTAATTTTCGTCTTTAAGGTTCTGCCAATACTTTTGACTACGCTGGCCCAAATTTTTGTCGGATTCTGTCAGCCGACTGATTAGGCCAGATTTTTGTTGGGCAAACTCTGCATCACTTAGATCTTGCCAACCCTCTACATAGTTTTGCATAAAAGTCAGTGTTGCTTGCTCTAAATCTTTGGCACCGGCTTTAGGTGACTGCACAAGAAATAGGTTGCCGCTGCGAGTATTTAACCGGCGTACCCCGGCACTTACTACATAGCCTAGTTGTTGCTCAGTGCGCAGACTAGAGAAATATGCCGAGCGCAATATTTGGCCAGCTAAAGCGCTTTTTGCTCTGCTGGTAAAACCATCGTCTGAGTCCTGAATATAGATTAATAACGCGGCATCGTTGTGATCAACATTAATGTTCAATAACAATTGTTCACTGATTTCGGCCACTGATGACCGTACTTTTGTGACAGCACTCATAGGCAGTTTTTGCCGCAGTAAAGTCTCTAGTGCTTGGGCGTCTTGGACTGATACGTTGCCATGTAGTCCCGCGATAACGCCAATTTTTGCGAGCTTTGTTGCGCGCCATTCTTGCAATGCTTTAAGGGTAAGTGGCGCTAAAGCATTGGCTAATGCTGTGGGCGACCAACTGGAGGAAAGCAGCAGGGTATTCAGAGCGCTAAGGGTTTGGGTGTAGGGCTTGTCCTTGGCTGCGTTTTGCCAATCCTTTATTAGCCCGCTCTTAAACGTCGCGAAACGCTCTGCGGTTAATTGAGCATTTAGAAGGTGGTCCATTACGGTTTCTAGGAGTTGCATTTGCTTATCTTGGTAGCCATTCAGCGCAATGCTAAAGCCAGCTTCGTTGCCGCCAATGGCATAACCCAACCCGGCGAGGTAGGCGGGATAAACAGTAGTGCTTAATGAGTCGTTGACCAATCTTCGATACAGCGTAGCGTAAGCGCTATCTTTGAGGTCGCTCAATCCGCCGCTGGCCAACAACTGGATGCTCATGTTGGCGCGTGGCGTGCCAAATGACACGTCTGTATCTAACCACACTTTCAAGTCGGCCGTGTCTGTGATTAAGCGAATGGTCTGGCTGTCTTGCGCAAGCAGATTTAGGCTGTTTGGCAAATAGGGGTTACTGGGTGGTAATTCTAAGTTCGCGCCTTCGACCCTAGTTGTTGGAATTGCGCCGACACTTAAAGAGTAGGGCACATTAAACCAAGGCTCCACTTGATCTGTTTTTAGGTTTGGCGCCGAAATTTCCATAAAGACATTGTCTTTGCGCAGAAAACTCAGTGATTGACGGATGAGGGCTGCATCGAAGCCTTCCATTAAGTAGGGGGCCACAAGTAAGTCCTGGGCCGGGTATTCGTCTAAACGCGGCGCCATTTGGTAGACAAAGCCCATTGTTGAACCCTTTTCTTGGAAGCGAAAACCCAGTTCCGCAACCTTGGCTTGTTCTAGGTAAATCCGTTCCTCGGGTGCATCTGCTTTGAGTAAATCAATATACTGAAATAGCAGGTCTGTTATCTGCGGTATATGTACGCGACCTTCTTCAGTTAGTTCTATATTGATGGAAAGGAGGCTGTTGTGGCGGTCAAAACTTTGGGTGCCAGCGCCTAAACTTTCAATCCAGCCAAGATCGTTTAACACACTATGTAGGCTGCCTTGGCCCTCATGGCCCAAGAGGTTACTAATGTATTGTTCTGGTTTGGTTTTATAAACTTCTCGGGTATTTGGCATTGGGAAGTTGTAGGCAATTTGGTATTTTTCTTTCAGCGAAACTGACGTCAACATAGAGGGCAATTGCGCCTCTGTAAAAAGCGCTTGGTCGGGATAGCTTGCGCCGATATCAGAGTTCTTAACCTGGCTGAACAATGGTTTGACTAGTGCTTCCAATGCTTCTAACGATTGGTTAGATAGCACTACAAGACCCATTTGATCGGCGGAGTAGTTCTCTGCAAAAAACTTCATCAGGTCACCGCCTACATCGCCCTTTAGTGTTTCTAAAGAGCCGATGGTAAAGCGTTGCCCAGGGTGTTCTGGGTTCAGGGCCAACTTGCTGACCATGTAACCACGCCAGCCATCGTCTTTAATCTGCATTTGATATTCCGAATGCACCGCATTTTTCTCGCGCTCTACATATTCAGGTGAGAGTAATGGGTCGATAAAGAAGTGGGCGAAGCGATCTAAGCCCTCGTTGAGTCCACTGGCCTTAATATCAAAGAAATAGTTGGTGTGGTCCTGAGCGGTATAAGCATTTGAGGAGCCGCCATTACCCGTGATGAAAGTTTGAAAGCTATCTACCTCGGGGTATTTTTCTGTGCCGATAAATAGCATGTGTTCGAGAAAGTGCGCTAGGCCCGGGCGTGATTCTGGCTCGTGAAAACTGCCGCGATAAATAGACAGAGCGGCGGCGGCTTTATCAGTGCTCGGATCTGAGACCAATAGCACGCGCATTTTGTTCGGCAACACAAGGTAGCGATAATCTCTATTGTCATTTGGACTCTTGCGCACGCTGATAGGCTCATCTGCGTTAGTGCCACTGGTTAGCGTATTAGTGGATGCTTCTTTCGATATAGCGCAGCCAAAAAAACCGCTCATGATGAGCGCTGCGCCACAAAAACCAAACAGTTTAGAGTTCAATTTACCTACTCCGTAATAGTGTACTGATGATGGATTAACCGTTTGGTTAATCTCGTTTAACAATGCTAGCTGACTTGTGCTGCTAGGGCGACGCGGTATTTTAACGCTTAATAGCAACCGTCCAATAATGGCTTAGTTCCCGGGTGCAGGTTCAGCTTAATATCCAACACAAGGTTAAAGTAACTATTGTGTATATTTCGTATACGACGGAATGTACGCCGATGCAGGGTTGTACAGAATCGAGTCTAGATCAAGGGTATCAGTTCAAAGACAATAGCCTAATTAATGTAAGTCACGCAAAGAGACAACTTACTTGGCGCCACGCAGGTCATTTAGGTGAGAAGCAATCGACTAAAAACGGGGACTCAATTGGATTTAACAAAGTTGCAGCAACAGCTGGCTTGGGCAGCAGAAAATGACGTTAACAGTGGCGACAAAAATAATATTTCGCGGGGTTTTGCAGATTGGCAACTGATCAGCAGTGCGCTTGCGCCAATGATTATTCAGCAAGGCCTCAGTGTTGTGGCTATTTGTGGCAGCCAAGGCTCGGGTAAATCCACTCTTGCCGAGTATCTGGTCAGTGCAATATCCGACCTAGGTGTCAGTGCAGTGGCGGTTTCTTTAGATGATTTTTACCTAACTCAGGCCCAGCGTCGGTTGCTAGCTCAAAGCGTGCACCCATTGCTGCAGACTCGGGGTGTACCGGGTACTCATGACGTTGAATTGCTTCAGCAAACCCTGCAAACATTCGCCCAGTCCAAAACCCAGTCCAAAACCCAGTCCAAGACCGAGGCCAAGCCTGTTGTTGCCGGGGCCAAGCAGACGCCGTTACTACAACTGAGTCTGCCTAAGTTCAACAAAGGTATTGATGATCGTCAGGGTTTTCGGCAGGTAGAGGCGTCAGTATTAGTACTAGAAGGTTGGTGTTTGGGTGTTCAGCCCGAGCCTGAACAGCGCTTGGAAAACGCCATAAACTCCCTTGAAGACGTCGAAGATGAAGGTGGCCACTGGCGACGCTGGGTGAATGCGCAAATCGGGAATAGATATGCGGAGCTTTGGCCTCAGATCGATTATTGGGTGCAGTTGAACGCTCCGAGCTTCGCCCAAGTGCATCAGTGGCGTGGTCAGCAGGAAGCTCGCTTACCTAAACCCCAACGCATGTCAGAAGCTCAGATAAACCGCTTTATTGAGCATTACCAACGCCTGACACTTTGGCAGTGGCAGTCACCGAACCTACAGCCCGGACTTCAGGTGGCGTTAGCTGAGGACCATAGAGTCAAAGCGGTGTCGTTAAGTTAAGGGCATGGTATGAATGCGCTGCCTACCGACTTTAGCGTTAATTGACGCCAAGTAGCGCCGGTTAAAATGCGCCAGCGTGCAGTGCGGTTTTGTACTCTCACTCTCACTCTCACTCTCGCTTTTTGCCAAAGCCTTGCATAAATCCAGTTGTCGAATTGTTTCGTTCAGAGTGTGTTCAGTTAGCTAAGGTTATCGTTTCATCAACTTGAAAATATAAAGATAGGTGACGGCAATGACTGATAAAACTTCTCTAAATGGTTCGTTCGACAACGATCTAAATACCCACTCTGTAAGATCGAGCGTGTTGCAAGCAGTGGCTTTGTTCACAGGGTTGAGCGTTTGTTCAATGTCTGCTTTTGCAGATACCAGTGTTCAGCGGGCCAACGTAGTTTCTTCTAGCCCGGTTTATGAAACTGTCGTTTACGAAGAACCTAGAGAGGTTTGTAGACAAGAGCGTGTGGCTTATCAAGAACCTGTTCGCGAATCTAAAACCGCTGGTGTTGTGGGTGCCTTAATTGGTGGCGCGCTGGGTAATGCGGTAGGAAACAAAAAATCGAATAAACGAGTGGGTGCTGCCGTTGGCGGTGTATTGGGCTACACCATTGGTCGAGACATTGGTCGCCGTCATCGAGAAAACCAGAGAACCGCAGTAACCTACCGCCAGCAGGAAGTGTGTGAGGTTGTTTATGAAGAGCGAGAAGAACAACACTTGCTCGGCTACGACGTACGTTATGTTTATGCAGGGCAAACCTATGAGACACGTATGGACCGAGATCCCGGCAAGTCTTTACGGGTTCGAGTGGCAGTCAACCCAGCCTAGATAGCTAAATAGATAAATAGATAAATAGCTAAATAGCTTTTTGGTTAAAGCGTTTCGTTAGTTAGAGCGCTTTTTCAGTGAAAAGCTCGGCGAGTCAAACAGCCAGCTAGTTTTCAGCTCTGCTGGTTTTTGGTTGCTCACTAGCTTTGCTCAATTTGTCAGCAGAGCGGCTGAATTAGCCAGTAGGCTGGCAGTCATTGTCTACTTGCTTGTGCCTATTGGCTTAGGCCTGTTCATTACCTTAGATAATGGTCTTGGACCTTTGTTTGCGGCCTTATCTGTAAAGTCAGGCGCCTTAGCTAATTGCAGGAGTATTTGTTGTGGGTAATTCGCTAACTGGCCTGCTATATTTCCGTTATGAGTATGATAAAAATTAATCATTGGGTGCTCCTTGGTACCCTTGTCGCAGCTTTGCCACTAATGGCCATAGATGCGCACGCCCAAAATAATGCGCCTCGTAGCGGCTTCTTGGGTGAGCGTGGCGCTCGCGCCGCGCCGCAAGTTTCTCTGCAACAAGCCATTGATATCGCGCTCAGCGAAAATGGTGGCCGGGTGCTTTCTGCGCAATCAAAAAATGGCCAAGATCAGCGTCCTTCACGGCACCATATTCGCCTGTTACTCGATGGTGGTCGGGTGCTCAATGTGGTGGTGGACGATCGTGGCCGTGTGCAAAAAACTAGGTAAATTATGCGTATTCTCGTTGTAGAAGACGAAGCCAATCTCCGCGAGCAATTGGCCACGCAGCTTCGCCGTGAAGGTTATGTAGTGGATGTGGCCGTGGACGGCGAAGAAGGTTTGTATTTCGGTCGCGAATTTCCCATCGACGCTGCAGTTATTGATTTAGGTCTGCCAAAATTGGATGGCGTTGACCTGATAAAATCATTACGCGCGGCAAAACGCGATTTCCCCATTTTGGTACTGACTGCGCGAAGCCATTGGCAAGACAAAGTGGGTGGCCTTGACGCCGGCGCCGATGATTATTTGACCAAGCCTTTTCAAATGGAAGAATTGGTTGCCCGCCTCAATGCGTTGATTCGGCGTGCTGCAGGTCATGCTACGCCAGTGATCGTCTGCTTAGAGCTGAGTTTAGATACCAGTCGCAAGATCGCCACCCTGCATGGAAATACCCTTGAATTGACGGCCTTTGAATACAAAGTGTTGGAATACCTGATGCTTAATCAAGAACGTATTGTTTCTAAGAGCGAGCTTACCGAACACTTGTACGAACAAGATTTTGACCGCGACAGTAATGTGCTCGAAGTATTCGTTGGTCGCTTGCGGAAAAAAATCGCTCCGCTAAGCCTCATTAAGACTATTCGCGGTCAAGGTTATAGATTCAGTGCAGATAACCATGCTGAATAAGCCGACGTTTGCTATGCAGCCTAAGTTTAACTATGCCTTGAGGGTGGCTGAGCCCCAAGGTACTGCTCTGCAAGAATTGACTAGGGCAGCCTAATGGCTGGATCTATTCAGCGTCGACTGATTTCAATCACTAGCCTGGTATTAGTGGTCTTTTTGACCTCCACAGGTTGGGTGCTGGATCGCACATATTCGGCCAGTATCGTCCAAGGCGCAGAAGAACAATTAAAATTGGTGATCTATGCGTTGATGGGCATAGCGGAAGAAGAGGGTGCCAGTTTGGTGTTCAATCAATCTCTTGCGGATCCGCGCTTAGCCCAAGCAGAATCTGGGCTATATGCCATTGTCACCGACGCTAGCAGTAAAGTTCTTTGGCGCTCGCCGTCACTTCAGTCCATTGATTCATCAAATTTCAGCGACAACTTGTCCTTCAAAAACATAACTCCGGGCGTGTTTTCCTTCTCTAATATCAATAGCGCACAAGCAAAGTTTCAACTCAGCTATGCGGTAATTTGGGAAGGCATTGATCCGAACCAGGTGGTTTTTACTGCGATAGTTGACCAAGCAGAATATCGCGCCGCTATTGCGCAATTCCGGCAAAACCTTTGGTTAGGTCTGGGTGGCGCCACGCTATTTTTTATCCTGGCCCAGCTTTTGGCCTTGGGCTGGGGACTAAAGCCATTGCTGGTTATGCAAAAAGAAGTACGCGAGTTAGAGCAAGGATCAAGGCACGAATTGAGTAATGAGTACCCTGTAGAATTGTCTGCTCTGGCGGAAAATTTACAGCGCTTCGCCAGTCATGAACAACAGCAGCGTGTTCGCTATCGCCAAGCATTGGATAACCTCGCTCACAGCCTCAAAACGCCGTTAAGCGTATTACGTAACGCGTTGGCGGAGGTGGTGCCAGACAAGGTTTTGCTCGGCGATCAAATTGATCAAATGCAAGATACCGTGAGTCGTCAACTGGCGCGGGTAGTGGTGTCGGCGCCGGTGCTGCTGAACACTGAAGTGGAGGTTGGCGAACTGGCGAAAAAATTGGTGCGAACCTTAGAAGTAGCCTTTCCCCAGATGGACCTTTTGCTGGAGGTGTCTGGACAACCTAAGCTGCGTATAGACGAGGGAGATTTGTTAGAGATATTGGGTAATGTTATCGAGAACGCCTGTAAATACGGCAAATACTCGGTGCATATCAGCATTGATGTAGTCCCCGCAAGCAAGGCGTCTGATGCCGCGGTGAGTATGTCTATTGAAGATGACGGTCCCGGTATTCCGGTTGCCAAACGTGAAGAGGTTTTAGCGCGTGGCTTGCGCTTAGATACCCAAGTGTCGGGTCAGGGAATTGGTTTAGCCGTGGCGAAAGAGCTAGTTGCTTTATATGCGGGTAGATTGTCTTTAGGTGACAGTGCAATGGGCGGGGCTAAGATCGCCATACACTTTCCCGTTAAGAGTCTATGAAAGGCCTTCGCCAAACCTCGCATAGCTCTTCTTATTGAGTTTTAGCCTAAGCTAGCCGATGTTCCAAGGCGTTGAAGAAACGCTTGCGCAGAGCATCATGCTCTTTCAGCTTCGGTCCGGTAGTGCACCATCGTTCAATAAATTCCTGATTATCGATGAGCTGCATATTACGTCGCCCAGCGTTCATTAGCTCAACCTGTAAAGTCATTCTCAATGCTTGCTCTTTAGCCGGGCTGGCTAACTCTGCTGCGATCTCAGCTTCTAGGGTGAGCCGTTCTAGATCTTCATTTGCGCAGTCGCCATTAATGCGGCCGATAAAAATAGTATGTGGAGAGGCAACGGGCTCATTATTTTGCTCGCCTGCACTAACTGCAATATCCCACTCTTCCCATTGGCGAAGCCGCGATTTCACCTTAGCCTGCTTGGCGTTCTTGTGCAGATCTTCCATTATCTTGCGCAAGCCTTTGAGTTGGCTAACGTGGGCGCCACTTAATTGGGTGTTGTCGGCCAGTTCCGCTAATATTTCGAAGTCGGCCTTAAACTGGCTTGGGTCGGTTTGTTCTTTGTTGAAACCAGCAATAGCTGCTTCTAACAAGCTTTGTTGTTCTTTGTTGGCAACAGCGGCTGCGTTCTTCGATGTATCTAAACGCTTAAAGATCTCGTTGCAGGCAGCCCGAAAATCTCTCCACAGACGTTGATCTATACCACGAGGGGTACTGCCAATAGTCTTCCAGCGGGTTTGTAATTCTTTCGCTTGGGTAGTTTGAACTTCAATATCTTCTAGTTCTAAAAGCGCTTTGGCGTCTGCAACAATGGCTTCTTTTGCAGCAATGTTGCGATCTCTGCCGTCTTTGATGCCTTGGTATAATTGTGCTTGCGCCGCTTCGAATTCTTTCTCAACCGGTCTTAGGGCTTTGATGTCGCAGGGGTGGTATGTGCGCCACTCAGCTCTGGCTGCGCGCATAATGCCCTCAACGGCTTGAATATCAGCATTTGCCCAGTCGGTACTTTGTAAATATCCTTGCACGCTGGCGCACAGGGTTTTGCGTTGTTTCAGGTTCTCTCTTTTTACGCCGTTTTGTTCAGCGTAGTAGGTTTTACATACGGCAAAGGCCTGATCGGCTAGGGTGTCGAAGCGCGTTTGCTGTTCCGCTTCTTCTCGGCGCAGAATGCCAAGTGCATTCCATTGTCGGCGCAAATCTTTCAGACGATCTGCTTGGTTTTCCGGATCCAATGGATTGTCGACTAAATTCTGTAAGTCGTTGATGAGCTGGTCGCGTTTTGGGTGTGTAGCAAAGTCCTGCCAGTCGCGCATTTCACCCACTTGGGCGCTCAGGGCATTAACGTCCTTTTCAAAACCGGAGATACCGCGCTTTTGAATGGCACGTGCTTTGCTCAGGGTTTGGCTGGCCTGTTTTAGGCTGCCACCTTCAACGGCTTTTTTGATGTTGTTTAGTAGCCTCTCTAACTCAGAGGTCAGCTTCTTTTGTTCGGCATTTATCTCGGCACTGGCAGCGACACTTAACGGAATAGAAGCAGCAAATTCTCTGAGTATTGATGGTTCCGGAAGTTCTTTCGGCCAGGCTATTTGTGCCAATGTTTTTTCGGCCTTGGCAGTCCACTTTTTGTTCACTTCCAGTAGTCGTCTAATGTTCTTCTCGTTGGACTGCACAAATGCTTTCAGTGCCCCAAGATTAACTTTCTCTAGTCTCTCAGCCGCATTGGACAGTTGTTGAACTTTAGAACTGGCGCCTCGATAAATATCTTCTTGGCTCTGGTTCGGTGGAAATTGTTCTGAAGCTACCGACCAAGCCCGTGATATTTCTTGTTTTTCAGCAATCAGGTGCGGCAAATTTTCTAACGCATTGTCGTTTTGTACGGCTACTTCAATTTGTTGCAGACGTTTAATTAATTCTGGATAAGGGTTGCTGGAGGCATCGGGGACAGAAATGTCGATATTCTCTAGCGGGTTTGCTGCCGGCGTATAAGTGGCGCCACCTTCGACTAAAGCCCTTAGGTCGGTCTCGGATTGGCCAATCGCTGTGATCGCTTCGTTGCGCTTTTCATGCAACAGGTTGAGTTTTTTGCGCTGTACGATGAGCGCATCTAGGTTGGTCGCTTTTACCTTTAAGGTTTTCTTAATGGTGTCATCAAGCGCAGCAAGACTTTCAATATTCGCCGCTTTGTTTGATTTAGCGTTTTTGATGGTCTCTAGCTGAGTTCTCGCCAAACGATTGGTTGCTTTGTCGTGCCCCCGAGAACATTTTTCTAATTGGGTGAGCGCCGCTTCACAACGCATTTCTGCTTTGCCCAATATCTTGTGCAAGGAGGTTTCATTGCCGCGAAGAGCTAATTGGCAAAGTTGCTCGAGAGAGGTGGCATGTGCAATTAGGCCATCCACATCCGCAGCTGCGGCACTGGTTATGCGCGCATTAATCACGCGCGGGTCGGCCATAATTGGGTGGGCTTGATCCGCACCAACCAGCGCAATTATTCTCGCTGCAGCGGTTGTTGCAAGATTTTCCTTGCTCAAAAATGGCTCTAACAAGCTATGGTCTTCAATCAACTGCATAGCTGACCTTCGCACCTCGTCGCTAGCAGAGGATTGCAGCAAGTCTTTTATTGTTTGTTTAAGCGGTTCTACTAACTCTTCGGAACCCTTGTCTTTGGCTAAAGATTTAAGAATCTCCACCTGGGCGTGATCTTTGCTTGATTCTAGTTCGGCCACCAGTTTTCGGGTTGACCTTTCGTCAAAGTTAAATAGACGCTTAAACATGATTTTACTAATCCTGAGCTAGTGCGTTGTGAGCGCCATCACAAAGTGGTGCGCCTTTTGTGTATTTGCATCCGCAGAAAAACATTGTCTTCGTTTTTTCTGCGGTATATGTCATTGGTAAAAAGTCAGTGCCTTCGTGAGAGCCGTCGCAAAATGGCTGTCGTGCGCTCTTTCCACAAGAACACCAAAAGTATTTTTTGCCTTCTGTGACGTCCACAGGGTAGGGAGATTTTTGCGCTATTTCGGGATTGCTCACATTCGTTCCTTATTCTTAACCAGACTATTAGATAATGATGCGGATCTTAGGCTTTAGCTGACCGCAATAAAAGGCCTAGTGCAGGTCAAATGCAGGTCAAGTACAGGTCTAGTGTGAACCTTAATACTCGCCTGAGTATTTGGTTTAGCACTTGTCCTAATTCTTGTCTTATTACTAGGCCTTGCTAGCTTGGCTAGGAAAATTCGCGACCTTCCCACCAAGGAAAAAATTCCGGCATGTCGGTAGACACTTTGCCAGGAAAATCTGCAGGTCGTTTTTCCAAGAAAGACACCACACCTTCTTTAGAATCTGGTGACTTACCGCGATGATAAATGCCACGAGAATCGATTTTATGCGCTTCCATTGGGTGATCTGCGCCAAGCATCTTCCACATCATATGGCGGACTAAAGTTATGGATACGGCGGAGGTATTGTCTCTGATCTCGGCAGCGATTTTTCTCGCTTCCACCAATAGGTCTTCAGGTTCATGCAAACTTCTCAGTAGACCGCCCTCCATGGCCTCGCTGGCGGGGAAAACTTTACCCGAATAACACCATTCTAAGGCTTTGCTGATGCCCACTACTCTGGGTAGGAAGTAGCTCGAGCAAGCTTCTGGCACAATGCCGCGGCGCGCAAAAACGAAGCCAAACTTGGCGTTGGTTGAAGCAAGACGAATGTCCATAGGCAAAGTCATGGTCACGCCTACACCCACTGCCGGGCCGTTAATGGCAGCAATAATGGGCTTGTTGAGCTCGTATAGTCTGAGCGTTAAGCGACCGCCGCCATCTCGGCTTAGGCCACTTTCTTTATCGGCTCTAGAGTCGTAGTCGAAGGCGTCGCCGCCGCCGGATAGGTCAGCGCCTGCGCAAAACCCGCGGCCTGCGCCGGTAACGATTATCGCTTTAACATTGTCGTCGGCATCGGCTTTATCGCAAGCATCTATGAGTTCGAAGAGCATTTCGTTATTGAACGCATTCAGCGCCTCAGGCCTATTTAGCGTTATTGTCAGAATACTGTCTTCTACATCGTAAAGAATGGTGCTGTAACTCATCTCATTTCCCTTATAATTTTTATCTCAGTTATGCAGGCTATGGTGCCTTTCTTGATGTGTTTTATCTAGGTTGTATATACCCTCTTCGCAGCCTTTGTTGCCACGCTATATAACCTAGGTGAGGACATTTTTGGTTGCTTGGAGCGCGTTTAGCTCTGAAATTTGCCATTGAAAACACTATGCTGGGTTTTAGCGCTTCTGAGTTAAGTCTGAGTTAAGTCTGGGACAGCCAAAGTAGCGGTAGCGGACAAATTATAACGGCCGGGAATGGGTAAAGAGAAAGAACGTTGCAAATTGAATTTTCTAAACAAGAACAAGACTTTTGTACTCAAATAGATGAGTTCATCGTCCAGTATTGGCCGCCTGAAGCTGAATTGTTGAATTTCCGTGGCCGTACGCAAATAGCAACTTGGTACATGGCAGTAGTGGACGCGGGGTGGGCAGTGCCCCATTGGCCTGTAGAATTTGGCGGCACACAGTGGACCGCAGTACAGTATTACATTTGGCAGAGCCGCTGCATGGCGGCAAACGCCCCCTCTACCAGAACCTTTGCCACCGAGCATGTTGGCCCTTTATTGATTGAACATCTAGCTGATGCGGGTGCTCCCCAAAGCGAATACTTACCCGGCATTCAGAACCTATCCCAGGGTTGGTGTTTCGGTTGGAAAGAAGCCCAGTGGCCAGATTTAAGCCAACATATGGCGACCACGCTGACTGAAGATCTAGATACCGGCCAGTACGTTCTGAATGGTGAGAAGCGCGCTGTATTGGGCATATCGTCGGCACAGTGGATGTTGGTGGGGTTCTTGCCGACAGAACATCAAAAAGAGCATCAAAAAGAACATCAAAAAGCCGATATAGAAGTAGATACAGACTTAGATACAGAAGTAGATACAGAATATGATACAGACACAGAGGAATATGGCCTGTGTATTGTGGACTTAAGTGCACCGGGAGTTCAGGTCCGTCCGTCTAGCGCCAGTCAAAGTCAATTTGGCACCGTGGTTTTTACCAATGTTCTATTGGGTGAGCAGGCCATTTTGCCTATTTCAGGTCGGGCTTTCATTCAGCGCATGGCTCAGCAGTCTGCCAATTCGGGGCCACAAGGCCAAGTAGCAGTTGAGGTGACTTTAGACATTCAGGTAACCGCGCCTGCTTTGCAGCGCCAACTGTCCGATATACAAAGCTATATAGAGCGGCAGGGTTACATAGAGGATGAGGAACTAAGCCGCGATATAAACGAGCTGGGTGTAGATTTAGCCGTACTCCATGCCTTAGAGCTGCGCGTGCTGGCTCAAGCCCACTCTGAAGTAAAACCGCTCTCACCGCTGATTTTGCAAATTAGTGCGGATAAAATTAGCGCGAAATTAGGTGCTCTACAAATAGCGAGCTTCGGGTATTATGCTCTCCCGGATTTTGATGCTCGCTTGTTTGATAACGAGGGTCCTCTCTATCCTCACGCGCACTTATTTGAGCAAAATGCCGCTAGTCTGGTTGGACAGGGGCTAGTTGAGCTGACAGGCGCTGAGGAATTTGAGTTAAAGGACGCTTTGGCGAGTAGCGAATTAGGATTGAACGACACATCCAAAGAAAACAGGTAATCTTAGACTTCGTGTCTAGAATTCCTCAGGTTCCAGGTGGTGTCCACCGGCTCTCGTTTATTCGGGTTGGTGATGTTGACGGGCGACAAATGGATCGTCCTGCTTAGGATTATCCTCATAGAGTTATATAAAGCTCACTGAGGACATTTAGATCTCAGACAGATGGAGTTATAGAAATAAATATTTCTAGGCTCGTAACGAAAATAGTTTTGCTAAACAAAAGGGGTAGGTTGATGGATTTTTCCTTCACAGAAGAACAGACACTGTTACAAGAAAGTATTGAACGCTTTATTCAGAACGATTACAGCTTTGACGACCGTCAAAAAGCAGTTGGTTCAGAGCAAGGTTATAGCGAGCAAAACTGGCAGACATTTGCTGAACTAGGTTGGTTGGGCGTTGGTTTCAGTGAAGCTGACGGCGGCTTTGGCGGCGGTGCAGTAGAATGCATGGTGATGATGGAGCAGTTTGGTTACGGCTTAGTAATTGAGCCAATGCTCGGCACCGTTATTCTAGCCGGTGGCGCAATCAAACACGGTGGCAGCGAAGCGCTTAAAACTAAGTACCTACCCGGCATTATAGATGGCAGTGCGCAAAGTGCGTTGGCCTATGCAGAACCGCAAGCACGTTTTAACCTAGCTGATGTAGCCACCACTGCAACTGCAGACGGTGACGGCTTTGTTATCAACGGTCACAAAGCAGTTGTACTTAACGGCCCAAGCGCAGATTTTGTAGTGGTTAGTGCTCGCACCTCAGGTGATCAGCGTGACCAAGACGGTATTACCTTATTTGTAGTAGATACCAAGACAGCCGGTCTTTCGCGCAGAGACTACCCAACAGTAGACGCCTTCCGCGCATCTGAAATTACCTTTGATAATGTCAAAGTCGGCGCAGACAGCGTTGTTGGTGAAGTGGGCCAAGGCTTTGCCGCACTAGAGCACGCAATTGACGACGGCATTCTTGCAGTAGGCGCAGAAGCAGTTGGCTGCATGGAAAAACTTTACAAAGAAACTGTAGAGTACTGCAAGCAGCGCGAGCAGTTCGGTCAGGCAATTGGTAAATTCCAAGTGCTACAGCACCGCATGGTAGATATGTTCATGGAACATGAGCAATCTAAGTCGCTAATGTTCATGGCAGGCATGCGTATTGACGAAGGCTATGGCCCTGAAGCGCAAAAAGCGATCAGTGCGTTTAAAGTTCAAATTGGTAAGTCTGGCAAGTTTGTTGGCCAAAACGCAGTGCAATTGCATGGCGGCATGGGCATGACAGAAGAGCTGAGCATTGGCCATTACTTCAAGCGTTTGACCATTATCGAAACACTATTCGGCAATGTAGACTTTCACTTGAAGCGTTTCGGTAGCCTATAACTTCTACTCTTTTAGTAGAGATTAGTTAGAAGAAAGTAGAAATTGGTGAGCGGCGCGGGGCTGCTCACCTGATGGAAAAACTGTTTTAGCTAAGGGCTTAGAGAATAAGCGTTTAGCTAAAGCTGAAGAGGGTCTAAGAAGATCCGTAATAGATCCGTAATAGATCAAAGAAAGATCAAAGTAAGACCACAAAAAGACCACAAAAAGACCAAAAGAGAAAAAAACACCGTGAGGGGCGCATATGGCACGTTGGGATAAAAGTGAAGGGCCAACTATCCCTGACTGGTTTTGGCAGGCAGTAGACACCGAAGCGCAGTCGCGCACTGTAGAAGTGGAGGAGTGCGATGTTGCTTACCGTTTTTACCCATCGCCGGGTAAGCCAGGTCTTCTCCTAATACACGGCATGAATGCCCATTCCAGATGGTGGGATTTTATCGCCCCACAACTCCTAGACAGATATCAAGTTGCCGCCATGGATCTTACGGGCATGGGTGACTCTGACTATCGATACGAATATTCCAGTTCAACCTACGCCAAAGAAATAGTCGCAGTGATGGACGACGCAGGCTTTGATACCAATGCCCTGATTGTCGCGCATAGTTTTGGCGGCTATATGTCGGTGAAGGCCGTTAACTTATATCCAGAACGCTTTGGCGGTTTGGTGTTGGTAGATTCAGGTATTCGTCATCCGGACGAACCCATTCCAGACCCGCCAAAAATGGGCGGTGCCACAGGCAAGATCTACCCAGACCGCGAGTCCGCGTTAATGCGTTTTCGTTTGCAACCACCTCAGCCCTGTGAGAACGAATACATATTGCAGTACATTGCGAAGAATTCTTTGATGCGCGATGAAGACGGCTGGGCGTGGAAGTTTGATGAAGATCTGTTGACCACGTTGACCGATGTGGAACGCAAGCCCGAAGACTTTCAGGCCATTAAGATTCCGCTGGCGTTGATCTACGGAGCAGACAGCAATTTGTTTTCTCGGCAGACCTTGGCTTACATGCAGGAAATAATTCCCCAAGACTTCCCAGTGCGAGAAATTGCAGATGCCCAGCATCATTTGTTCTTGGATCAGCCTTTGGCGTTTGTCGAAGCGCTGGGTGAAATCTGCGCGGAGCTAGCGGCTAAGGCCTAACGCTTCACCCAGTTTCGATTACTAGGACTTTTATCAGTAATAGGCCTAGTAATCCCCTCAGTACAAATTCCAGTCGTTCTTGGTTTGTCTATTAATTTGGGGCTCTGACCAGAGCAGCCGGTAATGCTGCTCTGGTCTATTTTTAGGCGTTACTTTTCAGGTGCTACTTTTCAGGCTCTACCTTTTGGTCTCTACTTCTCAGGCTCTACTTCTCAGGCTCTACTCCGCAGGTTCAAGGGTAATGGTAAACGCTTTGTGCGCTTCCACTCTGGCTCTTGAATAAACCATAGGCAGATGACTGTCTGTGGCCCAGTTCTTCAATAGGTTGTCATAGTAGGGCGAACCAGGGTTGCCAGACTGTCCTGGTGCGTTGGTCATTTTCGCCTCGTCCCAATTACCCACATCTACCACCATCCTAAAAGAAGCGCCGCTTCTAACCAGAAAATTATCTGGGTTATAGCCGGTATTGTTGGTGGTGTTCTCGCTGCCACCACGAGCGTACTCAGGAATAGTCATTTGCGTTTTCAATTTCCCCGTAGCCATGGCCAGCAAAGGGTGCGAAAACTTAATCTTGTGTAAATCCCCCCACTGCCAATCACTTGGCTCATCACCCAAAAGATCTTTGGTTTCCTTCCAAGCAGCGTCCAACGTATCTGACGCAATATTTTGACCTTGCTCAGTTGTCAGCATTTTCAACACAGTCTGTGTATCTATCCTTGGGCTGGCAGTGTCGGGGTCTTTCGATAGCGTTTCGCCGAGGGCGGGTCCAAGGTGACGGTAGTACCAAACATTCCATAGCGCTGCGGCAGGGCTGTCTGTGGTGAGCTTATGATCCCAGCCAGCCAACAACTGCGATGGTGCAGCTTTGCGCGATAAAAGCACCGGTACTTGGGCAAGCACAGACCGAGCAAAAACCGACTCATAGTCTCTTTGCAGCGATAACGAATCTTCCATGGAATGTTCCTCATCTGCCTCAAGTACTTCCCACAAGCGGCGGTAGCGCCAAGGCGCAGACCATTCAAAGCCCACCTTATAAGTTTCAATAGGGTAGTCGTCAGGCAGGCTCATAGCGTTAGCAGTGCCGCTGAAACCGCGCTCAGGGTTATATTCTTCAGGCAGCACATCCATGTCGAAGTAACCATCCCACTCATAGCTGCCGTCACCCGGCACAGGCAAAAGCCCATCCCAATTGTCGCGCTTAGGGAATCTGCCCGCAGGCTTGTAGCCAATATTGCCGTCAGTGTCTGCGTAGACCTGATTCTCAGAAGGCGCGCCCCAGCGATTCAGCGCACCAACAAACTCGCGGAAGTTCTGAGCACGCATATATTCAATGCTGCCAAAGTAGGGCGACATGCCCGGTTCCAACCACGCAGCGCGTACAGCAAAGGCGTGCTTTTTAGTTTGGCTAACAATAGGACCGTGACGCGAAAACAACAGTTCAACGCTCTGGCTAGCCGCACCCTTAACCTTGATAACTTCAGTCACCTTAGTAAAAGGCTCAACACCGTTCTGGTAGCGATAGCCGTTCTTGGCCTTGCGATAAACATAAAGGTCTTCTTGGTCGATAGGGAAAATAGTTAAACCAAAAGCAATGCGCTCATTATGACCAATAGAAATGCCGGGCAACGCAGGCTCGCCGGCACCAATGACATCAATGCCCGGACCATTCAGGTGCGCAATATAACGCAGGGAAGGCACCGCATGACCACGGTGAGGATCATCTGCCAATATAGGACGGCCAGTAGTGGTGCGATCGCCAGCAACCACCCAGTTGTTACTGCCCACGTCTAACCTATGGGCATCAACCACAGCCTGAGCCAACGTCTGGCGCTTTGGGTCCGCCTGAAACTTCACCGGCGCTTTCGCCAGCAAGTAGTTGTCTAAAACATCATCAGGAATCACGCAGGGGTCCAAACCCTTAGGCACCTTAGCTTCCCAAGACGGCTCTAATACCTTCCATTGAGCCGCTTCTTCCAACTGATCTTTGCATGCGAGTCTGGCGCGCCAAACTTCAGTAACCACATTACGCCAAAGACCATTGCTGCGAATACGCACAACATCCTCAGGCTGCCAAATAGACGGGGCATAACCTAGTAATGCAAATTCAGGAGGCATCAGATCCGGGTTTTGTTGGGCCACCTTAACAAAGGCGTTTATACCCGCAACAAAAGATTCAGTAATCCGCTTGGCATCGTTGCCATAAGCCAGCCACTCGCTGTACATGTCCTTGCGGTAAAGAAACATACGCGCAGCTTTATCCTGCGCCACATAGTCAGCACCGAAGACTTCCGACAACTGACCCAAACCACGACGACGCCAAGTATCAATCTGCCAAAGACGATCCCGCGCAGCATTAAAGCCCTGAGTAAAAAACACATCGTAGTGATCGTTAGCGTAGATATGCGGCACACCCCACTCATCCACAATGATTTCGGCAGGCAGCGAAAGCCCAGCAACCTTGTAGGTTGAATCTGCCGTTAGGGGGTTGGGTTGCTCGGCAACAGCGACAGCACTCATACCAAGCAGCGAAAGGGATAAAGCAAAGTTTAGAAAAAAACGACCCATGGGACTCTCCAGACCAAGTGACTATTTAGAGAGTAGATGGTAGCAAAATGGGCGAGTGAGAGTAGAGGATTCTTAAAGAGTAATTAGTTTTGCTGAGACACAAACTCGCCTATATTTGGAGTGGCAGTTTATCTAGGGGCTGATGGTTCCCGCATAGTGCTGGCCCAATACATGAGTGTATATTGGGTTGTCTTTACATCATTGTGACCAAGAAATTCCTGCACAGTTCTTATATCCGTTCCCGCCTCAAGGAGGTGAGTAGCAAAAGAATGACGAAATGTATGACAGTTACCTTTTTTGTTGTAAAATTTCGCCAGCCTAACCGCGCTGTGTAAAGCCTTCCTTATGACCGATGTGTGCAAATGATGTCGGCATATAGTGCCGGTAAGGGGGTGGTTGCATAGCCCAGAGTAGGGAAAAATAAATGCCCACTGGGCTGATCGAAAAGCATTGGGGTATTTTCGGTCCAAGGCAACGAGGGGCCAACACCCTGCAAGTTATCGTTCGTCAACAGCCCTGTAGCGTTCGAGATGGCAGACTCCATCGCGGGAACAACCCTCGGGCTCAGTAGCGTTTGGCGATCCTTGTTCCCCTTGCTGGCTCTAACCGTAATTCATAGGCGCTAAAGGTCGACATCTTGGGTGCGCAATAGCAGGCATTCCGAAATTCGCAAACCGCTGCAGTAGAGTAGTTCAACGATTAACCTATTACGCCCTTTTAGGCGTTCCATAATATTATTCACCTCATAGACACTCAAGACGGTTGGTAAAACACGTTGTTTAGTGGCTAATGTAAACCCTAAGTCACCCAGTTGAATTTCAAAAATTGTGACAAAGAAGTACTAACGCATTCAATGTGACTTTATATGGGTTTATGGGCACGTGATGATCTACGGCGAGGTAGGTAAGAAACGCATGCGGGTTTTGTCGTTGGAGGCGCTTTTGTTTGAAGAGCTTGAGTATTACCTAAAAGAGGCGATTGATAAAAACAGCTAGCTGGGTAAAGCAATCGGTTACGCTGGGTAAGGTGAGTCGGCCCTCTCGGTTTTTGCTATTAGAATTTGTGTAAAGCGGAACTATTTGTATAAAGCAGCAATGGTCTGAGTCGCTAATTATTACTTGTATGCTCTGCCTAAAATTTCTATTACCACTATCGGGAGTTAAGAAATGAATGTAATTGAACGCGAAATGCTCAGGGCTAAGAAATCGGATTACCTAAGCGTAGCGTTGTCTGGTTCTGTCGGTGTTTTACTTCTGTTTTGGGCTGCAATACACCCAATAGGTTTTGCCGCTAATTCATTGGCTGTATTTAACATCTATGGCCCATTGCTTCTCGCATTATCTGGCGTTTGGATTCTGGCAATACGTGGCTACCGCGCTGCCTCTCTATCTAAGATTGGAAATCTCGAGGGATAAACTTTAGCCAGCTTTTAATCAGGAGAGAGTCCTTTTATTGCCATTGCGTGTTCCCAGTGTACAGCTAGTGCCGCGGCCAAGCTGTTGGTTATGTTGACGTCGTTAGCTATTGAAGCGAGCGTCAAGTTTATGCAGTAGCTCCAACCCTTTTTGTGCGTTGCCCGATGCAGCTAAAGCCCTAAACCGTACTTCGCTATCAAATTCTGCCAACGCCTGGGTAGAAAGCTCTTCAATTAGTTTGTTAATGCTAATTTTTTTGTGGGAGGCTAGTGCTTTCAAACGGCTATGCTTATCGTCAGGTAATCTTATAGTCAAAGTGCTCATTTTCGTTCTCCTCGAAGTAATTCTTCAGGTTTATATATTTGTAAATTTTCAAAGCTTAACTCAGCAGAACCTAGGTCTTTAACGTTGTTGGTTACAATAATTTCAGCGTTACCGGCCACTGCCAATTCAATCAAAAAATTATCACCTTCGTCTTTCAGGTTTGGTCTCCAAAGATAATATATTGGCACCCATACACACATGCTATAGAAGGCATTAATCAGTTCTCTAATTTCGTTTTCATCTAATGGGCATAGCTTTTGAATTCTCGGTCTTAAGCTAGCATCTTCATATTCTAAAAATAGTGTATTACTTATCAGAGGTTGGTATGTACCTTGTAAGCACCGCCTGAGTATTTCTCGGCTTGGCCCTTCTTTGCCAATGAGGGCGCTAATGAGCACACTGGTATCTACGACTATTTTCATCATAAATAAATGGTGGCATATATGCTATCAGTCGGCAAGTTCTAAAGTTGGCTAGAAAATTTAAACTCAAGGACGCCCATAGAGCCAGGCCAGTATTGCAGGCTTTGTATTTGGAATATGACGTTGCGAAAGCTCACACGTGGGAAAACATGGATCTAATTAGTACAGTGTTTCTTCTGCCAAAAAAAAGCCCTCACAGGAATTCCCTTGAGGGCTTTTTAATTGCGCTTGATTGAAGTTGCCTCAATCTAACGCTTTTGACTGAGTACGAGTACTCGTACTAATCCCAAGTCAGGGCGCCACCTGTTTGGTAATCCGTTACTCTGGTTTCAAAGAAGTTTTTCTCTTTCTTTAAATCCATAATTTCAGACATCCATGGAAATGGGTTCTTCACGCCTGGGAATTGTTCCGCTAGTCCAATTTGTGCCAATCGTCGATTAGCAATGAACTGTAAGTACTCTTCCATCATGTTGGCGTTCATACCCAATACACCGCGTGGCATTGTATCGCGTGCGTAGGCTACTTCGTGTGTTGTGCCTTCCAAGATCATGTTGCGTGCAGATTCTTGCATTTCTTGATCCCACAACTCTGGGTTTTCTAGCTTAATCTGGTTGATCACGTCGATGCCGAAGTTCACGTGCATTGACTCGTCGCGCAAGATGTATTGAAACTGCTCTGAGGTGCCTGTCATCTTGTTGCGGCGACCCATAGAAAGTATCTGGGTGAAACCACAGTAGAAGAAGATGCCTTCTAGTACACAGTAGTAAGCGATCAGGTTTTTCAGCAGTGCTTTGTCGGTTTCTAATGTGCCGGTGTTGAAGCCTGGCTCATTAATTTCCTTGGTGTACTTGATTGCCCAAGACGCCTTGGTCGCTACCGACGGTACTTCGTGATACATGTTGAAGATTTCGCCTTCGTCCATGCCCAACGATTCAATA